>Ga0316209_1000013_pt1:382500-461061 | contig 461061 bp, 427 predicted proteins | sample 6monopyrite_MG_FD_204945 | JGI IMG/M metagenome (GOLD analysis project Ga0316209, IMG submission 204945) | Microbial mat bacterial communities from mineral coupon in-situ incubated in ocean water Damariscotta River, Maine, United States -... | ecosystem: Environmental > Aquatic >... | reverse complement strand
CGGCCCGATGAGCCGGGATCCAGCACCATAGTTGGCCAAGGCAAGAGCCTTAAGGCTGGGCCCCGGATCGGTGTCCGGGGACCGGTCAATTTTCTGCGCGGCGAAGCACTTCGTGCTTCACCACCAATCGTCATGCCGGGCTTGATCCATAATGACAATTGAGATTTTAGAGGTTAGTGCCCATTTATTTTTTTGCCGGAGTCTTTTTAGCCGCAGGCTTCTTGGCCGCAGGCTTCTTGGCCGCTGGCTTCTTAGCCGGAGCCTTCTTTTTGGTAGCAGGTTTCTTTTTAGCCGCAGGCTTCTTCTTTGCAGGCTTGCTGTCGCCGGGAGCATCATCATCAGAGAACAATTCCTCTTTACTGACTTTAACGTCCTTCACAGTGGCAAGTTCCAGCATGAAATCGACAACTTTTTCCTCAAAAATCGGAGCGCGCAATTGCGCTTGAGCCTCTGGATTTTTCTGAAAGTACTCAACTACCTGTTTTTCTTGACCAGGATAGCGCATGGCTTCTTGATTAACGGCCCGCGAGACCTCCTCGGCAGCAACGCTAATGTTGTTTTGTTGCCCAATTTCAGCCAATACCAAGCCAAGGCGCACCCGGCGCTGGGAAATAGCAAGATATTCAGCCCGCAAATCGTCTTCGGACTTGTCTTTATCTTCGTCCTCAACATTGCCTTCTTTTAAGTCGGCCTCAACCTGTTTCCAAATTTGATTGAACTCAGCATCAACCATACCTTGAGGCAAATCGAAATCATGCTTAGCATCAAGTGCGTCCAGGATCCGGCGTTTAGAGCGCGCTCGTGACTGTTTTTTGTATTCACTTTCCATGTTTTGACGAATTGCGTCTTTTAGAGCATCCAATGAGGTCAAACCCATTTTTTTGGCCAGATCATCATCAATCTTGGTTTCAACCGGGCCTTTTACTACTTTGACAGTAGTTTCAAATTTGGCTTCTTTACCAGCCAGATTTTCGGCCTGATAATCTTTGGGGAAAGTTACGGTTAATACCGGAGTATCGCCCTTTTTAGCGCCAATGAGTTGTTCTTCAAAACCGGGAATAAACTGACCTGCTCCTATTACAACCTCAGCATCTTCAGCGGCGCCACCATCAAATTTTTTACCATCAATACTGCCAACAAAGTCAATAACAACCGCATCACCGTCTTTAGCTTTAGAAGCAGCTGTTTTATCCTTAAATGTTTTTTGGTCGCCAGCAATGCGAGTAACAGCTTCATCAACTTCTTCGTCGGAAACTTCGCAAACTGGCCGTTCAACAGAAAGCTTGGCCGGATCTGCCGGAGTGAAGTCAGGCATGATGTCCACATGCATATGAAAATTCAGATCAGATTTACCGGCAATCACGTCTTCGGCTTCAGACTGCATATGAAAATGCGGATTCCCAGCCGGTTTAATATCATTATCATTCAAAGCCTGCTTTGAGGCACTATCCATAGTTTCTTGCATCAGTTCGCCCATCATGGATTTACCAAACATTCGTTTGATATGCGCCGCAGGAACCTTGCCCGGACGAAAACCTTTTAGGGACACTTCTGGCTGCACTTCAGCAACTTTAGCATCAAGTTTAGCCGCTAACTCAGCGGCAGTGATAGTGATATCATAAGTACGGCTCAGGCCTTCGGCCTTGGTTTCTTTAACCTGCATGGTTTTCATCCGGCTTCTTGTGTTTCCAAAACTACGCACGAATCGTGCAAAAATCATCTTTTGGGTGCTTTTACAGCACAGCAAGCGCGCCTTATGTCATGAGTTTGCGTCCCGCGCAACGGGGCTTTTCACATCTATAAATACTTGTGACTATGTTATAACCAAGACCTTCACTATCCCAAGCCCCAGACGCACCCTTAGCCAATAGGTTTTTACTTATCACGTAATTTTATAAAGCGGCGTAAAAGCTAGTTTTTTTCTGAACCAAAGGCGGTGTCTGCACTGAGATAAATCTGGGTAGTTACCTATCACTCAACTATTTCTTGGATTTGTTCAACAAGAAATAAAACGCTACCAAAGCCAGTAAAATACCAAAGCCGGCTAATCCTGGCCCCTTGATCATATCACCTAACGTTACCACAGTACCGGACTTGCTAGTTTCAAAAACTCCGCCAACGCCCAAAATAAGTCCGGTTATGCCCATTAAAGTAAACATGCCAGTATTGCGCTTTTCCAAAGCCTCAAATGGACGATCCGAGGACTCGGATAATTCACTGGATAAGCTTTGAGGGGTCGGCTCATGGGTATCATCGAAGTACATTACTGGCGGAACATCATCAAATACTCGATCTGTGAAATCCAACGCCAAAACTTCGTCCTCAGATTCTAGCTCGGCAATCACATCCAGATCATCGGGCATTGGCGGTAAATCATCAATATCCGCTTCGGTTTCGGCTTCCGACTTTACTTCAGCAGTATTGATTACCTCTGGCTCTGACTCTGGCTCTGGCTCTGGCTCTGGCTCTGGCTCTGGCTCTGGCTCTGGCTCTGGTTGGATAGTTTGAACTTGCGCGCTAGCTTCTTCCTCTATTTCAGGCTCAGAAAGCTCCACAGCGATTGCCGCCAATCGACCGGAAATACTCTCAGCAACTTCCCGAATAGGCGGAGCATCTTGTGTTTCGCTAAACACATCGCCAAGCGGAACCAGCTTGTCAGCGGCAGGTTCTGTTACCTGTTTAATTTCAGCCTTCTGTGTTTCGCCTTTGACCTCATTCTCTGGGGTTTTGTTTTCCGGCTGATTACCATTAGCAACATCTTCAAAATCATCATCAGAATAAATGAATACCGGCTTAGCATCTATTTTTGAATCAAAAGACAGCATAACCCCGTCTTCGGTTATACTATCAGCAGTCATTAATGAGCCCAAGGCAGCAGAACTGGACAGATCAATTGATACTTCCACCCCCTTAGAATCGGCATCTCGTTCTTCGGCGTCTTCTTCAATAGTATTTGATAGCTTGTCATCATGTTTTGGCTGCAACCGAGCGCTAGGAGCCAATACAATGCCCTGCTCGACATCAAGAAATCTGGCCTTCTCAGCAGTACGCCTACGAACCAAAGCATCAATTATAATTTCACGACCTCCAAAGCTGGCTTTTCTCCAGATATCAAATGCCGAAGCGGAATTAAGTATATTACCCTCATTTAGATAACGAACCACATCGGAATTGGCAAAATTCTCAATGCCAATGTTAAAGGCCAGCGATAATAGCGCATCAATTTGCGCTTGAGATACTGGTGCAAAAATACAGTCCATGATTTTTGGAGCTAATTGGGACATGTCCCAAATCAGGAGTGCTTCAGCATCGGCCTCATTGACCAGCCCACCCTCTTTGGCTGAAACTGTATGTCCATGACCGATCACCCAAATGCCATTTGGTAATAGGGTCGCATTGGGACGAAAGCCCTCAAAAGCTTTGACCAGCTTTAGGCCCTCATAGGAGATTGGTGCAGTTTTAGTCATATTGCGTCTCACAACGAAACAGATTAACGAAGGTTCCCCCTTGTTCCTGCAAGCATCGGGCCGAAATTCAAAAACCCGGCAGGTGGCGCATTACCTCTACTGAGTCCGTTGCGGTAAAACTGGCATAAAAGCCACCACCAGAACCGCCACCGACTACATATAAGCTGGCACCGACCGCGGCGGCTCCAGCTCCGGTTCTAGGCGCAGAAAGATCAGCTCCACGAGACCAAGTTCCGGCAGCCGGGTCAAAAATCCAGTGATCCTTCAAGGTTTCACCACGGCCACCACCGCGCCCGCCCATAACATGAATTTTTCCCATAAAAACCGCAGCAGCATGGCCAGATCGTGGAGTTGGTAATGGGTTCCCAGCTGTCCATGTACTTGATGAAATATTGAAAACATCCATCCGACCCGACGGCTCATTAGAAGAACCGCCACCAATAAGATAAATATTGTCATCTATGGCCAGCGCCACCGCACCCCGGCGACCTAGCGGCCCACCCTCGACAAGCTGCCACTGTTTTGTTTGTGGATCAAAAACTGCCATTTGATTGGCAATGTCTCCGGATCCTCCCAGCGCATAAATCTTCCCCTTGGCCGCCACCATCGAAAACGCAGCACGACTCCCGGGCATGGCCGGAGCGGGCACCCATTCACCACCAGCTTCGTCAAAACTCCATACCTCATTGCCCGGCGCACCATTGCCATCTGCAGCATATCCACCAGCCGCATATAATTTTCCGTTCAAGCCGGCCAGACCGAACTGTTCTAGACCTACTGGCAATCCAGCAATGCTGCGCCAACTTCCTGCAGCAGGGTTGTAGCGCTCAGCAGCACTCATTGGCGCCAACCGGCCAGCGCCGCCGATTGCATAGATTTTGCCGTCCATTTGCGTAACTGCCAATGCCGCTCGCGGTGTATCCATTGACACGCCTTCACTCCAGCCTTGCGCCAATGCAAGACTAGGCAATAACCATAAAACCATTATTAAAACCGAGCGCATACAAAACTCCTCAACTTGAAAGAACCAGCGCTGCCAGCCCTAAAAACACAAAAAAACCGACCACATCCGTTACCGTGGTCACAAAGACACTAGATGCCACAGCCGGATCGGCTCCCAAACGCTTCAAGCCCAGTGGCACCATAATCCCAGCAATACCAGCTATAATATGGTTAACCACCATTGCTGATGCAAGAACCAACGCCAGCGTAAGCGATCTAAACCAGATAAATGCAATTAGCCCCATAATAATGGCAAACAAAAGGCCATGAATGAACCCGGCCATTGTTTCTCGCAAAATAATTCGTTTCGCATTAGCAGATGTGATTTCACGCATTGCCAATGCCCGCACAGCAACCGTTAAGCCTTGGGTAGCTGCATTGCCTCCCATTGAAGCCACAATCGGCATCAAAACTGCCAAAGCGATAACTTTCTCCATGGAACCGTCAAACAATGATATGACCATAGAAGCTAAAATAGCGGTAGCCAAATTCACCACCAGCCACGGCGCCCGGCCAAGCACAACATCCCAAACCGTATCGCCCATAGCAGCCTCGCTGACCCCGGCTAATGCCAACAAATCTTCGGTATGCTCTTCTTGCATGACCTCAACCATGTCATCGACGGTCAACATGCCCACCAAGCGCCCGGCAGCATCAGTTACCGGAGCAGAAGGCAAATCATATTTTTCGAACAAATAGGCTGCGTCTTCCTTGTCGGTTTCCTGAGTAACCAAAACCTGCAATGGAGACATGATGTCTTTTAACTTTGCATGATTGGAAGATCGCAATAATCGGGCCAGAACAACACTGCCAACAGGATGATACGCAGGATCAATCACATAGATTTCGTAAAACGTTTCCGGGATATTGGCGTCCTTGGCTTCGCGTATACTTTCAATGGCTTGCTGTGCAGTAAAAAAAACAGGCAAGGCAATGAATTCGTGCTGCATTAAGCGTCCGACACTATCCTCATCAAACGAAAGAGATGTCTCCAGCACCTCGCGATCTTTTGGATTAACCGCCCCTAGGACTTCGGCGCGGAATTTCTCGTCAAGCTCCTCGACCACTTGCAGTGCATCATCAGATTCAAGACCGCCGATTGCAGCAGCGACCGTTTGCGCCCCTAAAATATCGACCACATTTTCCAACAAATTGTCAGGAAGCTCGGTTAATACCTCCCCGGTAAAAACTGATGGGATTGCGGCGGCAAGCTGTCTTATTTGATCGACAGACAATTGCTCGATTACATCGGCGGCATCAGCGGCATGTAAATCAGCTAAGGCAGCAATGCCAGACTTGTTATTGCCGCTTGCAAGTGCTTCACAGAGCTGATCCAACGCCTCAACATTGACGTTGATGCCGCCGGTTTGCTCCATATCATCTATTGCTTGATTTGGCTCGGCCATGATTGCACTCACATTTGGTCATACACCCTAGCCCAGAAATCATCTGTCTGCACAGGTACAAAATTGTTCTAAAAAAACCAAGATGTAACAATCATGCTCCCCTGAACACCCCCAGCTTGCTAAACTCATTACAACTTCAGTTTTGCAAAACTTTTCCCTCGGTGCATCTCGAACTAAACTGAAGTCATTTAACAAAGATTGCTACTTGCCGTAATAAACAGCGAGACTTGAGTTGAATAAATGATGATAAGAAAATAAATGATGATAAGAAAGAGTGTACTAATTGCGAAATCGAGACTTTTTCAAATTTTCAGCATATGGCGCCCGAACTATCCCTTTTTCAGTAATCAACCCTGCAACTAATTCGTTAGGGGTAACATCAAACGCTGGATTACGAACCTTAGTAGCTTCGGTTGCCACACGTGCAGATCCAAAACAAGTGACTTCATCTGCTTCGCGTTCTTCAATTGGAATTGCGCTGCCATCTGCGGTTTCAAAATCAATTGTCGAACTTGGACAGGCTACATAAAACGGTATGTCAAAATATTTAGCAAGAATTGCTAGACCCAATGTACCGATTTTGTTTGCGACATCGCCATTGGCCGCCACCCGGTCAGTACCGGTAATCACTAAATCAATTTGACCGATAGCCATCATATGAGCCGCCATGCTGTCGGTAATCAAGGTCACATCAATGCCGCCTTGTGCCAACTCCCATGCGGTAAGGCGGGCTCCTTGAAGTAAAGGACGAGTTTCATCAGCAAACACCTTAAAAGGAACACCTTGCTCATGAGCTAGATACATCGGTGCAGTAGCAGTTCCCAAACCTGTCGTAGCCAAAGAACCAGCGTTGCAATGGGTTAACACCCCCATTCCCGGTTTAATCAACGGCGCGCCGTGATGAGCCATACCCTCACAAAGTCCAATATCTTCGGCATGAATGGCTTTGGCCTCGGCCACCAGCAACTCATAAAGATCGCGGCTATCCAAACAGGTTTGCGCTTCTGCCATTTTTTGCATCCGGCGCAAAGCCCAACCCAAATTTACCGCCGTCGGCCGAGCTGAATTCAAATAGGCAGCTTGATCGGCCAGCGCATCCATAAATTCCTGTACTTTGGCCCCAATAAATGGCTGCATAGCCACACACAGCCCGTAAGCCGCCGCCACACCAATTGCCGGCGCTCCACGAACTTTCAATGCTAATATAGATTGCCATACCTGTTCTGGAGTTTCTTGAACCTCAAAAACAATCTCAAGCGGCAGGCGAGTCTGATCCAGCAAGGTTAGAACATCATCATCCCAACGAATCGCTTGTGGCAGTTTTTTCAAAATACTCAGTTTTTTCATCGTAACCTCAGCGGAAGAAATTAATTTTAGTACGCTTTACGTCGATTTCATGCAGATGAAAAGCGCATTAATCTCTCCGGTTTTGACTGACGAGCAAATAGTTTTCTGCCAACATTGCCGCAATATGATTCGATAATGGAGAAAGAAATGACGACAATCACAAAACAAGCCCAAACCTTAGGTGTTGCACTGTTACTCGGCGCTCTTGCCGGATGCAATACCGTAGGCGCAGCGCCGGCGATTGCCGCCGAAGCCACTAACAAACCCGCCGCAAAGTGGAGTTATGAAGGTGATACAGGCGCTGAACACTGGGGCAAGTTAAAATCTGCCTATGGCGCTTGTTCTGCCGGCATTCAGCAATCACCAATAGATCTAACAACCACGTTTAATGCCGAAATGATTGCCCCGGTCACTGACTGGAACTCCTTTGCACCGACTGTGGTAAATAATGGACACACAATTCAGGTCAATGTTCCAGCCGGCAGCTCGATGATACTAGAAGGTAAGTCATTCAAATTATTGCAATTTCACTTCCACCACGGCAGTGAACACACAGTAGATGGCAAACAATACCCGTTGGAAGTACACTTTGTTCACCAATCCGCAGATGGCGGCCTTGCTGTACTTGGCGTATTCTTTGAAGAAGGCGCAGACAATCCTACACTGGCAAAAATATGGAATGATGCTCCTGCTATAGCCGGAGAAATTAAAAGTGAAGCCGTAATTGATTCCGCCGCCCTGCTACCCGCTGATCAGAGCCGGTTCCGTTATGAAGGCTCGTTAACTACTCCTCCTTGTTCTGAGGTCGTCAATTGGGTGGTATTCAAACAACCACTTGAAGCTTCAACTGCCCAAATTGAAGCCTTTGCTAAAATCTTTGAAAGCAATTTCCGCCCGGTTCAACCAATCAATCGTCGCTTCATCCTGAGCGATTGATAACGATTTGCTAACCATGTTTGTTGGGGTTTCGTAAAGCTTAATGAAAATCTTGTATGCGACACAGGCGCTCATTAACCGGATGTTAATGCCTAATAGCACATTCTCATAAGCGTCTTCCCTGGAAGACACCCCACCATTCACCCAACGCCTTTCGGGAGCCAGAATTCTGGCTCCCGACTTTTTTTGACATTTGATGATTTTTTGTCTTTCCGTTAGCAGATGGCTTTGCTATAGCCCCGGTTCGCTCTTCTTACAGAAGGGTGGCAAAGGTATTCCTCGGTAGCTCAGTTGGTAGAGCAAGTGACTGTTAATCACTGGGTCGGCGGTTCGAGCCCGTCCCGAGGAGCCATTGCCCCGCGTCCCACCTGTGACTGCACCTTTACCCACAATCAAACTTCGACATATGCGATTCGACATTATGCGATAAGTGCGCTGCAATAATTTTGAAATAATTAGCAGTAAATGCAAGAGCTAGGATTTTGAGTTCAATCCACAAAACTGGTTCTTTCAAAACACACAGAAAAGGTGAATACTATTCGTTGATTCCAAAGATTAAGGTTCTGGCAAAAATGAAACGTACTCGCACCAAAATTGTCGCAACCCTTGGCCCGGCTTCTTCTAATGCGACTAAAATTAGCGATCTATTTGATGCCGGCGTTGATGTTTTTCGAATGAACTTTTCCCATGGGGAGTTGGAGGACCACCGCAAAGTATATGAAACCATTAGGAGCGTTGAGCGCGAAAAAAACCGCCCCATCGCAATCATTGCTGACTTGCAAGGCCCTAAATTACGACTCGGTACATTTGAGAATACTGAAATCAAATTAGAAGCCGGACAAAACTACAGGTTTGATATGGATATGGCTCCGGGAGACCACACCCGAGCTCCCCTGCCCCACAAGGAAATATTTAAAGCAATTTCTGTTGGCGATATTTTGCTAATCAATGATGGCAGAATGCGTTTCGAAGTTACACAGACTCATGCTGACTGGATGGCTGCCAAAGTGATTACCGCTGGAATTTTGTCCAATCGTAAAGGTGTGAACCTTCCCGGTGCATATTTGCCAATTTCAGCATTAACCGCCAAAGACCGGAAGGATTTGCGTTTTGCACTGGAATTGGGAGTGGATTGGATAGCACTTTCATTTGTTCAAGGCCCAGAAGACGTCGCTGAATTGCGAAAATTGGTCAAAAAAGAAGTCGGAATTATATCTAAGCTAGAAAAACCACTGGCGATTGAACACCTTGATGCAATAATGGATCTAACCGATGCGGTCATGGTGGCCAGAGGTGATCTTGGGGTAGAAATGCCGCCAGAAGATGTGCCGGTTTTGCAAAAAGAAATAATTGCCAAAGCCCGACTAAAAGGCAAGCCAGTGATCGTTGCCACCCAAATGTTAGAAAGTATGATCGAAAATCCAGCTCCGACCAGAGCAGAATCCTCAGACGTGGCCACAGCAGTTTATGATGGCACCGATGCGGTAATGTTGTCCGGCGAAACGGCTGTTGGAAAGTACCCGGCACAAACCGTCAAAATGATGGAACGTATCATCCGGCGGGTTGAGCGCTCACCGAGCTGGCGCAAATTATTAGCGGCCGGACAAAGAGAACCAGAAAACACCACTGCAGATGCGATTATGGCCGCCGCCCATATGGCTGCGGATATCATAGAAGCCAGCGCTATCGTCACCTACACTTCGTCGGGATCTACCGCTTTTCGTGCGGCCCGTGAGCGCCCGATAGAACGCATCATTGGCATGACGCCTAACCGTTCTACCGCTCGAAGGTTGGCGTTGGTGTGGGGGATTACTGTGTGCATGACCGAAGACGCAAAAGACATGGACGACATGGTAGAAAAAGCACTTAAAGCGGTTAAAAGCGAAGGCGTGGCCAAACGATTTGACCGGATAGTGGTTACCGCTGGAATCCCGTTTGGATCGCCGGGCAAAACCAATTTAATCCGCATTGCTCGGGTGGATTGATGGGTGATGTTACGGTTTAATGTAAGTTTCCCATTGTAATACCGGAAATTATTTTGTTGTTACTATCGACCTTAATGTTCAGTGTTCCCGGACATGAAACCGTGCAACAACCGCCTATTGAGACGATTTGCAATCAAGGTTTTGAAGCCCAACAATCAGAGCCGCGCAAAGCATTATTACTTCAATGTGCTGAGCTTAGAAAACAGGCCTTAGAACAATTCCTTGTAGACAAAGATAAAACACCCCCTTGCCCCCGTGACAAATTTTCCCGCGACAATAGGCCGTTTCTGCGCTTAAATCCCAAAACAAAAACCAAAAACGTCAGCAAGGAAACCAGTTCATGAGCCACAATAAAACCGACATCGAGATCGCCCGCGCAGCAAATATGCTTCCCATTACTGATATTGCAGAAAAACTTGGTATTCCAGCTCACGCCCTTACACCTTATGGCCACGACAAGGCTAAAATCTCCCTGCCGTGGATTGCCGAACAGGAACAGCGCCCGGATGGCAAATTGATTCTGGTCACCGCCATTTCCCCAACTGCCGCCGGAGAAGGTAAAACCACCACACTGATCGGACTTGGTGATGGCTTAAATCGCATTGGCAAAAAAACCATGATGTGCCTGCGCGAACCAAGCCTTGGCCCTTGTTTTGGCATGAAAGGCGGCGCCGCTGGTGGTGGCTATGCGCAAGTAGTTCCGATGGAAGAAATCAACTTACATTTTACCGGAGATTTTCACGCCATTGGCGCCGCGAACAATTTGCTGGCTGCGATGGTCGACAACCATGTGTATTGGGGCAATGCGCTGGACATTGACAGTCGTAAAATAAGCTGGCGGCGCGGACTTGATATGAATGACCGGAGTTTGCGCGAAGTAGTGACCTCACTTGGCTCCGCAGTTAACGGATTTCCGCGCCAGGGCGGCTTTGATATTACCGTGGCCTCAGAGGTGATGGCCGTATTTTGTCTGTCTGATAGTCTCCTCGACTTACAAGGACGCCTCGGCGAGATGGTAGTGGCAGAAACCCGTTCTGGCGATCTGGTGCGCGCCAAAGACATCAAGGCCGATGGGCCGATGACGGTACTTCTAAAAGATGCTTTAGCGCCCAACCTTGTGCAAACCTTGGAAAACAACCCAGTGCTAATCCACGGCGGCCCCTTTGCCAATATCGCTCATGGTTGCAACTCTGCCATTGCCACCAAGGCAGCGTTAAAACTGGCGGATTATGTAGTCACCGAAGCTGGATTTGGTGCTGATCTTGGTGCAGAAAAATTCCTCGATATCAAATGCCGCAAAGCCGGACTACGCCCTGATGCTGTGGTGCTGGTTGCCACCATCAAAGCGTTAAAAATGCATGGCGGTGTCAACAAAGATAATCTTGGCAGCCCCAATGCAGAAGCAGTGCGTGAAGGGTGTAGCAATTTGCAACGTCATATTGAAAACATCCGCAAATTTGGCTTGCCGGTATTGGTGGCGATAAACCACTTTAGCGCTGATACCGATGAGGAATTGGAGGTAGTAAAATCATTTTGCCGAGGCCTAGGTATTGACGCTGTTAATGCTAACCATTGGGCGGATGGCGGAGCCGGGACTGAGGATCTGGCGCAAAGGGCGGTAGAATTAATTGACCGAAGCGAAGCAAACTACCGACCATTATACCAAAACGAATTAAGCCTTATCGCCAAAATTGAAACCATTGCCAGAGAAATCTATCGGGCTGACTCCATAAGCATGGATGCAAAAATAAAAAAGCAATTAGAATCATGGACAGCACAAGGATTTGGCAATTTGCCAGTTTGCATTGCCAAAACACAATATTCGTTTTCCACTGATCCTACTCGTTTTGGCGCTCCCAATGGTCATGAATTAGGGATACGGGAGGTTCGTTTATCTGCTGGAGCCGGGTTCATCGTCGTGGTTTGCGGTACAGTAATGACCATGCCCGGACTACCGAGAGTTCCTGCTGCTGAAAATATACAATTAAACGATGAAGGTTTGGTAGAAGGGTTATTTTAGAAACCATAGGACTTGCTGAACTTTCATCCATACGGTACAAGCCAAAAACTTGACGGGATAAGCGCATGTCAACCGAGAGCTATCTATTTGCCAAACCTCATTTTTTAGGAATTGCCGGCCTTAACTATCCCGAAGCAGTCTCCTTATTAGACCGCGCTGATGAGTATGTAGAACAAAGCCGTCAAACCGATAAAACCTCCAACAAATTACATGGCCTAACACAAATCAACCTGTTCTTTGAGCCATCTACACGTACTCAGTCTTCATTCGAGATAGCTGGCAAACGTCTAGGCATGGATGTGATTAACATGGCGGTTAAGTCATCCTCCGTGGCTAAGGGCGAAACCCTGATCGATACGGCCATGACCTTAAATGCCATGCGCCCTGATTTACTGGTAGTTCGTCACGGCGCATCTGGAGCAGCCGAATTGCTCAGCCAGAAAGTAGATTGCGCGGTTATAAATGCTGGTGACGGCCAACATGAACATCCAACGCAGGCTTTACTTGATGCACTGTCAATTCGCCGAGCTTTAGGTTCGCTTGATGGCCTGCGTGTTGCGATATGCGGCGACATTGCGCACTCAAGAGTAGCCCGTTCCAACGTCATTCTACTTAACTTGCTAGGAGCCGAAGTGCGGCTATGCGGCCCGCCAACACTACTTCCTTCTGATGCTGACCGCTGGGGGGCTGAGGTGTTTCACAATATGGACGAAGTACTAAATTCCTGTGATGTTGTAATGATGCTGCGCTTGCAAACCGAACGTATGAACAGTGCCGCCATTCCTTCTGCCCGCGAGTATTTCCGGTTTTATGGACTGGACAGGAATAGGTTATCCAAAGCAGCTCCCGGCGCATTAGTCATGCACCCTGGGCCAATGAACCGCGGCGTGGAAATAGATAGCGATATTGCTGATGACTCGAAAATTAGCCTGATCACCGCGCAAGTGGAAATGGGAGTTGCCGTTCGAATGGCGGTATTAGATATGCTGGCGGAAGCAAGAACAAAGGGCCTGTCATGAGCAATATTCGTCCGATCTGCATTCAAAACTCCCAAATGATAGACCCGGCCCAACAACGTAATGAAATTTGCGATGTTTGGCTGAAAAATGGGGTTATTGCAGAAATTGGCGAGAATTTGGAAACTTGCGAGGACACACTATGCGTAGATGCCAGTGATCTGGTGCTAGCCCCGGGGTTGATTGATCTAAAAGTAAAAACCGGAGAACCGGGATCTGAACACCGAGAGGACCTTCGCAGCGCTGGGATATCTGCTGCTGCTGGCGGGGTCACAACCATGGTAATTGCACCTGATACCGACCCGGCAATTGATGATGCTGCTTTAGTTGAGTTTATTTCCCGGTCATCGCAAACAAAATCCATTGTTAATGTCCTGCCCGCCGGAGCGTTGACCAAGGATTTACGCGGTGAGCAAATGGCCGAGATCGGTCTGATGAGCGAAGCTGGAGCCGTATTGTTCTCAAATGGTGACCATGCCATTGCCAGCGCCGCTATCATGCGAAAGGTTTTGGCATATTCTGGAGCATTTAACGCATTAGTATCCTGTCGTCCCGAAGAACCTACACTGGCTGAAGGCGGGGTAATGCACTCTGGTGAACTTTCCTCACGGCTGGGCTTAAGCGGAATTCCAATTGCTGCGGAAACCATCAATATTTCCCGTGATATTGCGCTTGCTGAATTAACCGGCGGCAGGCTATTGATTGATCAGGTATCTTCATCTGCCGGTGTGGCATTAATTCGCGAAGCAAAAGCCAAGGGCTTAGACGTTTATGCAAGTGTTTCTGTACACCATTTATGCCTAAATGAACTGGATGTAAGCGGGTATAGAACTTTTGCCAGACTGTCACCGCCTTTGCGCTCAGAAGCTGACCGTCTGGGTCTAATCGCTGGCATAATAGATGGCAGTATTGATGTGATTGTATCTGCTCATGACCCCCGCCCTGCCGAAGAAAAGCGACTGCCATTTGCCGAAAGCTCCGCCGGAGCCTGCGGTCTGGAAACCCTACTTAGCGGAGTTTTATCACTGGTACATAATGGTAATACCGACCTAATTACTGCATTGCGCCCCCTAACCAGCGCCCCAGCAGAATTGCTTGGCATTAACTGCGGAACAATAAAAATTGGCTCCCCTGCGGACTTGGTTTTGATCGACCTTTACAAACCTTGGGTTTGCGATGCGGATAAACTTCTGTCAAAGTCAAAAAACACCCCGTTTGACGAGCGAAAAATGCAAGGATGCGCGGTGGCAACGCTGGTCGAAGGTCGTACTGTATATGATGCAAACGGCTGGTTTATTAAGGAAGAGACATGACAACGGAATGGTTTGTAGCAGCAGTTGCCGGTTATTTTTTAGGTTCAATTCCCTTTGGAGTTTTGCTTAGTCGCTGGTTTGGCTTAGGAGATTTACGCTCAATCGGTTCTGGCAATATCGGAGCCACCAACGTATTGCGCACCGGACGCAAAGATATTGCTCTAGCCACATTAGTACTTGATGCAGGCAAAGCAGCACTGGCGTTTTGGCTGGCAAGCAAGTTTTTCCCAAGCCCAATCCCATTAACCGCAATGTTTGCGGCTATTGGCGCATTGGTCGGGCACTGTTATCCGGTATGGCTAGGGTTTCATGGCGGCAAAGGCGTTGCAACTTTTTTTGGCGGGTTATTTATCGCCAATTGGCTACTAGCCTTTGTCGTTGGAGCAATTTGGCTAATTGTAGCGCTTTCATTACGCATATCTTCGTTAGCAGCTTTGGTTGCCGTAAATAGCGCACCAATATTGGCCATGTCCTTAGGTCGGCCTGATTTAGCAGTATTTTCCGGGATTATGGCTCTTATCATATCAATTCGCCATATTGATAATATTCTCCGATTAATGGCTGGAACCGAACCCAAGTTTGGTTCTAAGGACAAGAAATGAGCCAAAGTCATACTTTGGATTACACTGAATTACGAGATTGGCTACGTCTCAGTCGCACACCGGGGGTTGGCCCCGTAACCTTTCATGACTTAATCCGGCGTTTTGGATCAGCCGAAGCAGCCCTTACTGCTATTCCTGATTTAGCCCGCAAAGGTGGACGCATCAAAGCGCTAAATATTCCGACACCCGAAGAAGCCGAAGCCGAACTAGCAGCACTTGATCAAATTGGCGGTAGAATGCTGCCGTCTTGCGATCCAGATTTTCCAACCCTTTTGGCGCAAATAGACCCGCCTCCCCCGATTTTATCCGTACTTGGCAATGCTTCTTGCTTGCAAAGCCCCTCAATCGCAATAGTTGGCGCCAGAAATGCCTCTGCGATCGGAATGCGCTTTGCCAGAGATTTAGCCCGCGAGTTGGGCGAAGCCGGATTGATCGTAGTGTCTGGTTTGGCCAGAGGAATTGACGGCGCGGCTCATACCGGTGCCTTGGACACAGGCACCATTGCAGTGGTCGCTGGCGGCGTTGATCATATTTACCCCAGTCAACACGCCCAATTGCGTGAAATGATCTTAAAATCCGGGGCCGTTATCTCTGAACGGCGTTTGGGGCATTGCGCAACTGCCCGTGACTTCCCCCGCCGAAACCGCATTGTTTCCGGTTTAAGTTTTGGCACAATCGTAATTGAAGCCGCCAACCGATCCGGATCACTGATTACCGCCCGCTATGCCCTTGAGCAGAACCGCGAAGTGTTTGCCGCGCCCGGCTCACCGCTGGATCCCAGAGCAAGCGGCAGCAACGGCCTAATACGTCAAGGGGCCATCCTAATCGAGACCGCGCAAGACATAATGAATATTTATCATCAACGGCCTAAGTTCAACTTTTCTGAAAATGATCAGGACTATGAAGCCAATACCATTGATGCAAGCTCCGAAAATATTTGCGAAGAACAGCAAATTAATAAGGCTAGAGACCGACTTTTGGGATTGCTGTCGACTAGTCCTATTCATCGCGACGAACTGATCCGGGCCAGTGGTTATTCAACTGCGACATGTTCTGCTGCTCTGATTGAGCTAGAACTGGCAGGTTTGGGAGAATGTCTGCCAGGTGGCATGGTAAGCTTGGCGCCAAAAGGGGCAGACCCTTAACTTCCAGTTTTGGCCTTTTGGGCAAAACCAGTGGCCAATTCCATAATATTGCCAATTTCCGATAATCCGGATTTATTAGCAATATTTGCCAATTGAGGCAAAATTTCCGCAAGATACTCTGCCGCGTCTGTTGAGCTTAACACTGGCATTGAAGACAGGCTGTCTAGTTCTATTTCTTTATGTTTTTGCTTGGGCACAACATAACTCCTTCTAGGCGAGTAGAATGTTTTTTACCCTTTTACCGGGTTTTTGCGGTTTTGCAAGTTAGTTTTCATTGACAAATGGTCATATGCACTTGCAGTTTCTCGCGCCAACCGAAACCGGTATTGGTCTAATACAGGAAAAATTCATGAAACTTGTTGTCGTTGAGTCCCCTGCCAAGGCAAAAACCATCAACAAATATCTGGGCACGGACTATTATGTTCTGGCCAGCTTTGGCCATGTGCGCGATTTGCCCGCCAAGGACGGATCAGTACGACCTGATGAAGATTTTGCCATGAGCTGGGAAATAGGTTCACGCTCAGCCAAACATCTAAAGGCGATTGCTGATGCCACTAAAGATGCCTCAGAACTGATTTTGGCTACTGACCCGGATCGCGAAGGCGAAGCTATTTCATGGCATTTAGTCGAAGCATTAAAAAAGCGCCGAGCCTTAAAAAAAGACACCCCAGTTAGCCGGGTAGTGTTTAATGCCATTACCAAATCCGCAATTTTGGAGGCTATGCAAAACCCACGACAGATCGACATGGAGTTGGTGGAAGCCTATCTGGCGCGCCGGGCTTTGGATTATCTCGTAGGTTTTACCCTGTCACCGGTATTGTGGCGTAAGTTACCCGGTTCACGCTCTGCAGGCCGAGTGCAATCGGTGGCCTTACGTTTGATTTGCAGCCGGGAACTGGAAATTGAAAAATTCAAATCCGAAGAATACTGGTCAGTAACCGCCAATGCAAAAGTCGGAGATAATGCTCCATTTGAAACTAAATTAGTTGCTTTGAACGGCAAAAAACTTGCAAAAATGGCGCTAAGTGATGAAGCAATCGCAAAAGCAGCGCAAGCAGATGTGCAAAGCGGCGGATTTACAATTAAAAGCGTCGAAGCCAAGCCAACCCAGCGCCACCCTTCGCCACCTTTCATTACCTCAACCATGCAGCAAGAAGCCTCGCGCAAGCTGGGCTTTGGTGCCTCCCAAACCATGCGGGCCGCTCAACGCTTATACGAAGGCATCAATATTGGTGGAGAAACCGTGGGTCTTATCACCTATATGCGAACCGATTCGGTACAAATGGCTTCTGAAGGTATCTTCCAGGCCAGAGATGCCATTGCTAAAAAATTCGGTGATGAATATGTTCCGACAAAGCCCAAAGCCTATCGATCAAAAGCCAAAAACGCCCAAGAAGCCCACGAAGCGATCAGGCCGACCTCGTTCTTTAGGCATCCAGATAGCCTTAACCTTACTGGCGATGAAAAAAAGTTATACTGGTTGATCTGGAACCGCGCCGTAGCCAGCCAAATGCAAAGCGCCCGCCAAGAACGAACCATTATTGAACTTGGCAATGATAAGGCTGATCTGCGCGCTGTTGGCACAGTAACATTGTTTCCTGGCTTCCTTGCGCTTTACCAAGAAGGCCGCGACGACAGCAAAGACGAAACCGATAAACAATTGCCAAAAGTAAATGTCGGAGAAGCTTCAGATATTTCAAACGTCGAAGCCGAGCAACATTTCACACAGCCGCCACCGCGCTTTACCGAAGCATCCTTAGTCAAGGAAATGGAAAGCTTAGGCATTGGACGACCGTCTACTTATGCCTCAATTTTGCAAGTATTGCAGGATCGAGGTTATGTGGTGTTGGAGAAGAAACGCTTTACCCCAGATGATAAGGGCCGCATTGTTGTCGCATTTTTAGAGAACTTCTTTGCCCGTTATGTGCAATATGATTTCACGGCCAGTTTAGAACAACAATTGGACTGTGTAGCCGATGGCAAATTGAATTGGAAAAAACTGCTCAATGATTTTTGGAAGGACTTCTCCGCTGCCATTTCAGAGATTTCCGATTTACGAATCACTCATGTTTTAGATGCTCTTGACGAAGCGCTGGAACCACATTTGTTTCCAGTCACTAAAAACGAACCAAACCCGCGCAAGTGCCCATCATGTGACGACGGACGCTTGGGACTAAAACTCAGCCGCTATGGGGCATTTATCGGTTGTTCGAATTACCCTGAATGCAAATTCACCAAAAAAATGTCAAGCAATGGCGAGAGTGATAACAACACAGCAATAAAAGATGAAACTTTAGGTACTGATCCTGATACCGGCTTAGAAGTTTTCTTAAAAAACGGACGCTTTGGCCCCTATGTGCAATTGGGCGATCAGGACAAACCAAAACGGGGCAGCATTCCAAAATCATGGTCGCCAGATCAGGTTGATCTGGAACAAGCCCTAAAACTGCTCAACCTACCTCGCGAAGTTGGCCTTCATCCAGAAGATGATAAAATGATAACGGCAGCTATTGGCCGCTATGGCCCCTATGTCCATCACGAAAAAACCTATGCCAATCTGCCTAGCATCGAAGATGTCTTTGAGGTCGGCTTAAACCGGGCTGTGGACTTATTAGCAGAAAAACGTGCAAAACGTGGCGGACGAGCCGGAGCCAAAGTGCTAAAAGAACTTGGAGACCACCCCGAAAGTGGTAAGGCTATACAAGTATTGGATGGTCGTTATGGGCCTTATATCAAGCATGAGAAAACCAATGCAACTTTGCCAAGGGGTACAGATCCACAATCCGTTACCATGGAACAAGCGGTAGAGTGGATTGCGGCCAAAGTTGCCAAAGGTGGTAAGAAAAAGGCCCCATCGAAAAAGAAAACTACCACAAAGAAAAAAAGCGTCTCAAAGAAAAAAGCGCCCGTAAAAAAGAAAGAAAAATAGCGATTGCCTAAAACAAAACCTACCCTTGCTCTACAGATTCTAGACGCGCTGCAAAACAGCCGTACCGGCCTTGATAAACGTCAGCTCTCCCGGCAGATTAGTGTAAGCCCCGCACACAAGTCAGCATTCAAATCGGCACTGGTGGAATTGTTAAATGCCGGCAAAATTGAGAAAAATGATCAACGAAAATTTCGCCTAAGCGGACAATTACCCCCAGTTCTGGTCGTAGATTTCTTTGGTCGCGACGAAGATGGTGAATTGCTGGCCTGCTCCGATGGGAGTGAAAGTACTGATACGGTCATCCGCTTGGCCCCCGGCAATGCGTCCACTGGCCCGAACAGTATCGGAGTGGGTGATCGGGCTTTGGTGCGACTTCAGCCCGGCCAAGACGGCTATCAAGCCAGAGTAATACGAAAACTACATGCAGAAGACACTGCTACAATGCTGGGAGTAGCGCAGCGCGATCGTGCTGGCTGGAAAGTGCAAAGCATCAGCCGAAAAAACAAAACTACGATGATTTTACGCAGTAAGGATAATGAGAAACTAACCGCCGGTGATTTGATCCGCGTTGCACCGGTTCGGGGGCGAATTCACGGATTACAACAGGTAAAATTGCTGGAAACTATTGGCAGCATGGATCAACCCAAGGCGGCCAGCGTTCTGGCTTTGGCTGAAAACGATATTAAGGAGGGGTTTTCTCCCGAAGAATTAGAGCAAGCAGAAACTGCAAAACCTCAAAAACTTGGGCAACGAACAGATTTACGAGATATACCGTTAATTACCATTGACCCAGAAGATGCGCGGGATTTTGATGATGCTATTCACGCCCATCAAGACAACGACCCCAAAAACCCTGATGGTTGGGTGGTCTGGGTGGCGATTGCTGATGTAGCAGCCTTTGTGCCGTCTGGCTCACCTCTTGATTCAGGAGCAAGAAAACGCGGCAACTCAGTGTATTTGCCGGATCGTGTAGTGCCGATGCTGCCAGAACAACTGTCAACTGACCTATGCTCTTTGCGACCACAAACAGATCGAGCATGTATGGCTGTACGCATGGTATTTGATGCGAAAGGATACAAAAAGGGGCATAATTTTGTTCGCGGCCTGATGCGTTCCCATGCCCGCCTCACTTATGAACAAGCGCAAGCTGCCATTGATGGCAACAGCGATACAATTACCAAGAAATTACTAAAACCAGTATTGCAACCACTATGGTCAGCATTTCACGCCCTGCAAATCGCCCGAACAAGCAGAGAGCCTTTGGAAATTGAAACCGATGAGCGCAAAATACGTATTAAAGAAAATGGTGAGGTAGAATCCATTACCGCCAAACAGCGATTGGACGTCCATCGGTTGGTCGAAGCATTTATGGTCAGCGCCAATGTTTGCGCAGCAGAAACATTAGAGCAAAAAAACCAGCCGCTAATTTACCGTGTTCACGCTCCGCCAGATCAATCCAAAATTTATGCATTGGCTGATTTCTTGACCTCGATAGGGTCCAAATGGAATAAAGGGCAGCGGGCAAGCCCTGCTCGCTTCAACCAATTATTGCGAAAAGTCGCAGACACAGATATGCAGCAAATGGTAAATCAGATTGTCCTAAGAACTCAGATGCGGGCCGTTTACGACACCAAGAACATAGGCCATTTTGGCTTATCTCTGGATAGTTATGCACATTTCACCTCACCAATTAGAAGATATGCCGATCTAACTGTGCATCGGGCGCTGATCCGGGCCTGTAACCTTGGTGAAGATGGCGCCGATGATCGTGAACAAAGTGAACTGGCCAGCATTGCCGAGCAAATTACCAAAACGGAGCGCACTGCTATGGCTGCTGAACGTGATGCTGCCAGCCGTTACATTGCGGCACATTTGGCCGACCAAGTACAAGCAATTTTTAACGCTCGCGTTTCTGGTGTAACTAAATTTGGTTTGTTTTTAACTTTGGATGAAACCGGAGCTGATGGATTGGTACCAATTCGATCATTGGGTCAGGAATATTTTAATTATGACGAACAGGCTCATACACTTATCGGGCGCGAAAGCGGCGGCAGATACAGGCTTGGCATGGCCGTTAAAGTAAGATTATTAGAAGCCAATCCATTAACTGGTGGTCTGATTTTTGAAATGCTGAGCCAACCAACTGCCGGGGCTAAACCAAAGCGACAGGTGAGCAGAGGTACTCAAGGGTTTAAGCGTAATAAAAAATTCAAACGGCGCAAATAATGAACAGACAATTCCCTCAAGATACCGATCCAGCAGATCATAAGCGTGTGGGTCGGGCGGTACGCCCCAAATTATCCTCCACTTTGATTTTGCTACGAAAAACAAATGATGAGGTACAATTATTGATGGGGAGGCGTAGTATGTCGCATCGCTTCATGCCCGGCAAATTTGTTTTTCCAGGCGGTAGAGTCGATCGCTCAGATTCTATGGCACCGATAGCAAGTTCAATTTGCCCAAAGATGCTGCAACAAATGCAACCGTATTTAACAGCAAAACGCGCCCAAGCAGCCGCAACCGCAGCCATTCGTGAAACTTATGAGGAAACCGGATTAAAACTTGCAAAACCCATACATGGTCAAAACTCCTGCCACAAAAATTTTAATGCCTTTGTTGGCAATGGACTGGGGCTTGACCTAGCATCTTTGTCTTTATTGGCTCGCGCAATTACTCCACCCTACCATCCAAAACGATTTGATACCTGGTTTTTTACCGCAAATGCTGACAATCTGATTGATGATCCGACAGATCTAGCCAGTGGTGAGCTAGAGCAACTGCAATGGGTAAGCATGGCTCAAGCAATGGAGCTTGATATTCCGATGATTACCCGAGCTGTACTAATTGATCTAACTGAACAGCCAACCAGTATGAAAATACCATTTTACTTTTCAAGACGCGGCAAACATATTCGAGCTTCTTTATGATTGCTCAAGGCAACCCATAGCCTCATATTGCTATTCAATTTACCAATTGCGCCTGCAAACCCATAACATCGGCAAGCTCACGCAGTCTTCTATGTGGACTTGATGTCAACAAAACACTGTCTTCCTGCTTGGCGTTCAGCCATATAGTATCTTTTTTTATTTCTAGTGATGTTCGTTGCAAAAGACTGGCCGTGCGCCCTGAGACTACCGCTGCGCACCGCAAACCAGCTCCAATAGCAGTGGCCCACCCTCGAATGTTTTCATCTAAAACCCGCATGACCATAGTAACGTTTTGCGGTAGCTCTGGCCCCGCATAACGGCAAAAAATCGCCAAAGCCAATGCCATTCGCTCTGGGTGAGTTAATCCTGCAAATGGCGCATATAAAATTAGATCAAACGAAATCTGCGCCCGATGATCAGGGTGCATACGCGCTCCGATGTCTGCTAACCTGCACACTGCAGTTTGCAACATTCTTGTCCGTTCTGGACGAAATGGAGCTTCGAAGTGCGCGAACACTGGGGTCAACCAACTTTCTACACCCTGACCAAATTGCGGTGATGACCAATTTTGATGTGCCAGTGCTTCTACTGATGCCAGAACCGGGTGATGAGCTGCTTCATCAGCGTCTAAATCATCAAATAACAAGCCTTCACGCAAACCAAATGAAGATATTACCACCTCTTTGACTTTGATGATTTTTAGCAAACTGCGTAATAAAAGAGCCGCATATGGTAGGCTGTTAGCTCGCTTGGCTGATAATCCGGGTATTTTGGCCAAAGAAGCCGGACTTTGTTTTTCCACCAATCTTGCAAGAACCTTTGCTTCACTTCGACTCATTCGATAATTATGCAAAATATGCAAGGGGTAGCCACGCATTTCCATATGAACCAAAGCCAATGACCGCCAAGCCCCGCCGACTGCATACAGAGCTTTTGCTTCAGATATTTTGTCAGATTTTCCCGTTAATTCGATTGACGATTGCAAGGAATTAGATATTTGCGCTTTGACCTGTTCATAATTGAATTTCTTTTCTATTCCCATTGCCAACGGCCCAAGACGGTGTGTTGACCCTTGCTCAGGTTTTGCATTTCTTATGCGAACCAATTCCAAAGATGAGCCACCAAGATCTGCCATCACACCATCTGCCTCAGGCTCTCCTGCTATTACCCCAAGTGCCGAAAATCGAGCTTCTTGTTTTCCCGACAGTTTTTGAACCTGCAGCCCGCAAACTACTTGCAGATTATCCAAAAACTCCTGCCCGTCACTTGCATCCCTAACGGCGGCCGTTGCCACCGCATAAATATTTGAAATATTTCGGGCCTTTAGAATCTGCATGAAACGAATAATTGCTGCTGTTGCAGAGCGCACGCCAGCAGGGTTAAGGCGCCCAGTAGCAACTACCCCACGGCCCAGACTAGCCGTGATTTTTTCATTAAAAATTGGCTGAAAAAATGTCGCATAAGTACGAAAAATAACCAATCGCACTGAATTTGAGCCAACATCAATGACTGCCTTGTCTATTAAGTCAGGGAATTTATTCTGATTCATTTTTGACACCTGATTTTGGTACTGTATTATTATCCATTAAACCAAGCATCTGCGGAACTTCTTCTAATTCATCCAGCACCTGACGAGCCAAAGCGCGATTTACTGGACGATAACCTTCCAGTGAACGAGCATTTAATGCTTCCACCAAGCGTAGGGCGCTCTGTGAAGATCGCTCCATTCTAGTTACCAGATACTGCAGCAATTTATCATCAAGTCGCAACGAACGGTCACGGCTTAATTTCTTCAATATACAAACCAAAACCTCGTCATCTGGCTCATCAATGCGTACCACCTCCAAAGCCCGAATCCTTGAGACCAAGTCCGCCAGCTTTACAGACCAACCCGATGGGCCGACCCGTGCAAGCAGCAATACTTTTGCCTCAGAGCAGACCGCACGGTTCAACAGGTGGAACAGACCCTCTTCATCTAATTGCTCATCAACATTATCAACGACAATGCTCCCAGTAAGGCGCAAAGGAATCGAAGATGCAGATATCACTTTTCCACTGTTATTATGCCGCCACATCTCTGCCAGGTGTGATTTTCCACTGCCCTGATCACCAACTAAAACCAAGGCTCCAAAAGACCAGCTGTCAGAACGCTGCAAAGCCGATTGTGCCGACTCATTACTAGGGCCTGAGCAAAAACGATCATCGCTATACATCCCGCCAGAGGGTACAAGGTCGAACCAGAGTTGCTGGGCCATTGTTTTGCCCCTAATGCAATTGCGCTACCGGGCCAAGGTCGGTGTTTAAAAGCTCGACACCCTCTTGCCGCAATTGCGAGACAAATTGCTCATGGGTACCGACATAACTAACAGTCATAAGTGCGCCATCCGCAGACAGTGCATCAAGGCGAGCCTCATGCACTAATGGCGATGATGCCATAATTTCCCGCAAAACCCTCCAGTCGCTCAAATTTTTGTACCTAACGCTCAAGCGGATCTTACTTACCGTATCGGCCCGCACCACGGCCCGTAGTTTCCAATCCCTCTCCAGTCGGGAAATTACCTGATTTCGTGCATTAATCGCAGCACTTTGCAGCGCCGCAATTCCAGAGCCACGACCATCGGCATATATGCGCATCTGCCGCAAACTTGCCCGACCTTGAGAATTCCAACTCATAGTATTTAATTGCACTTGTATTTGTCCCGGTCTGGATATGGAGGCTATTGCTACCAAGACTTTCTTTACGTCATATCGATCAGCCAAAGCGGCCAAGGCATTTGGATCCAGTCGCAAAGCTTGATCAATATTAAGCGCCTGTTGATCACCCAAATCCCCCAACGGCAGGGTTAACGGTGTTAAATCATTCTCTGGGCTGCCCTGTGCCCAGATCGACCAAAACAGATTGTCCTGCCACAAATCGGTACCCTGCGGGCCAATCCAAACCGGCACAACAAGCGTAGTAGCAGTTTGAGCTTCAACAAATGGCAAGTGCATGGCATTTAGAAAATCACGCACCCTACTGCGATCAAAGTTTACCTGTAAGGTGCCGAGATAACGCAAATTGCTGCGCCGCTCATCGCTGATTTGAATTCCGGCAACTAATTGCGATGCGACATCTGCATCAATATCCTGCCAATCTGCCGCCAACCTATCTTCTAGAAGAGTAAGGCGCTCAACCAAGGCCTTCGCGGCGGCTTCTGTTCCCGAACGTATTGCAATCTTTCGGGCCTCTGCAACGCTATCTCCATATCCGTCAATTTTAATATTTGGCACCGTAAAAACATCTGCCAAAGCAGCGCTAGTAAGCGCCAGAGAGAAACCGATTGCCAATAAAATTTTTCTAAAATCAACCATGAAAAGCATCCGCCCTAATTCGCAAATTGTTTTTACAGTATATAGTCTATGCTGGTAAGTTGAACCGCTATTTTCCACAAAATTATAACGCTTAAGGCTTGTGCTTACCGCTGGATTGCGTCTATTTGAGCCCTATCAAAACAACAGTTTTAGCTTGTTTAGCTTTAACGCAGTTTAATGGGTTTATTATGGCGAAAACAAGAAGAAACTCGCTAAGCTATGCCAATGCTGGCGTGAACATCGACGCCGGCGCAGATCTAGTAGAACAGATAAAACCTTTAGCTGCCTCCACTTCCCGCCGAGGAGCTGATACCGGACTTGGCGGATTTGGCGGCGCATTCGACCTAAAACAAGCGGGATTTACTGATCCAGTACTTGTTTCTGGAACCGATGGAGTTGGAACCAAGCTAAAATTAGCCTGTGAAGCACGCTTACATGAAACCGTTGGCATTGATTTGGTGGCAATGTGCGTCAATGATGTATTGGCACAAGGCGCAGAACCCTTATTCTTTTTGGATTATTTTGCCACATCAAAACTTGAGATTGAACAGGCCGCCAGCGTCATTTCTGGAATCGCCGAAGGATGCCAACAAGCAAAATGCGCCTTGATCGGAGGCGAAACTGCAGAAATGCCAGGCATGTACAGCAATGGCGAATATGACCTTGCCGGATTTGTAGTTGGAGCGGCAGAACGAGGAAAATTGCTGCCTCGGCATCAAAACATGCAAGCCGGAGATCCGATCATCGGTTTAACGTCCAGCGGCCCACATTCAAATGGTTATTCATTAATTCGCCAAGTGATTACGGCCAGTGGATTAAGCTTAAACACCGAGTCTCCATTTTCGCCCGATCAATCTCTCGCGCAAGCGCTGCTAACACCCACCAAAATTTATGTGGATAGTTTATTGCCTTTGCTTCGAGAAGGAACAATCAATGGACTGGCTCATATTACCGGCGGCGGGTTAATCGAAAATCCATCAAGAATGCTTCCCGCCCATTTAACCGCAGAAATAGATACGGCAAGCTGGACTTGGCCGGAAGTATTTACATGGATTAGTCAGATCGGAGGCATATCAAACCACGAAATGCTGCGCACATTTAATTGCGGTATTGGCATGATAGTGACAGTATCGCCAGACCTTCTTAGCGAAACCATGCAGCGCCTAAGCGATGCGGGTGAAACTGCCCTACAGATCGGCGAGTTGCGAGCAACAAAATGAAAGCCCAACTTGGCATCTTGATCTCCGGGAGCGGGTCAAACATGCAAAGCCTTGCTTTTGCTTGCCAGGAAGCAGAATTCCCAGCAGCAATAAAACTGGTGATTTGCAACAATCCCAAAGCTAAAGGCATAGAAATAGCAAAACAATTGGGCATAAAAACCATTGTTATTAACCATCGGGAATTTGATGATCGCCAAAGCTTTGAAGAAAAACTGGATTTGCACTTACAACATGCAGAGATTGATTTGGTTTGTTTAGCCGGGTTTATGCGGATTTTATCACCGTTTTTCGTGCAAAAATGGCAGGGGAAATTACTAAACATACACCCGTCGCTCTTACCAAAATTTCGCGGGCTGCACACTCATGAAATGGCATTAAAAGCCAAAGAAACCGTTCATGGGTGCACAGTTCACGAAGTTGCAAATGAGCTTGATAGCGGGCCAATTTTGGGACAAGCAAAAGTTCAAATTTTGCCAGATGACACACCAGAAACTCTGGCTAAGCGAGTTTTGATTGCAGAGCATGAGCTGTATCCACAAGTAGTTCGCAGATTCTGCTCATTACTAAAAAATAGAGGCAAACAACCACTTTAAACCTTGTTTTTGGTTTTTTTAGTCACACTTGATAAAAAAAACCTGTGACAAAGACTTATCCTAATCAAAACCTGTTGCTTTTTTGCCGAAGCCGTTCAATGAACATTTATCGGATGCCGTCGCACACTGACGGGATCGCTTCAACATATATTGTTCACCCCGCAAGGAACTTTTCATGCCCCTGACATCAAAACCCAAAACCGCACTTTTACATGCTGGCGTAAGCGTACTAGCCCTAGGCATCACCGGAGCCTTTGCTTTACCTGCGAGCGCACAATCAACTGCTGGCGCTCTTGATACCATTATCGTTACAGCTCAAAAACGTGAAGAAGACATTCGTGATGTACCGATTTCCGTTGCCACCAAGAGCGGCGACGATTTAAAGACATTATTTTCTGCTGGTGAAGACATTCTGGCATTAGCCACCCGAATTCCTAGTTTATACGCTGAAACCTCCAATGGCCGGGTTGCTCCACGGTTTTATATTCGCGGATTAGGCAATACTGACTTTGACCTTGCAGCATCGCAGCCCGTTTCAGTAATCATGGACGATGTGGTGATGGAAAATGTGACCTTAAAGGGCACTCCATTGTTTGATATTCAACAAGTTGAAGTCTTACGTGGGCCACAAGGAACTTTGTTTGGACGCAACACGCCAGCTGGGATCGTGAAATTTGATTCGGTAAGGCCCGATCAAGAATTCAGCAGCTACCTTACAGCAAACCTCGGCCGTTTTATGACTAGGTCCATCGAAGGCGCTGTTGGCGGTGCTTTGGTTGAAGATAAAGTAGCGTTTCGGGTTTCAGGCCTCTATTCAGCTCGCAATAACTGGATCAATAACGGCTTTACCAATGAACAAGATGCTTTAGGTGGATACCGCGAGCTGGCTGCACGGGCGCAGCTTTTGTTCACCCCTACAGCAAATTTTGAGGCCTTAGCTAAAGTTCACTTTCGCGACCTTGATGGCACATCTTCGATTTTCCGCGCCAACATTCTAACTACTGGCAGCAATCAACTAAACGCCAACTTTAATCGTGGCGCCGTATTCTTTGACGAAGGAAATAATAATCCACAAAACTATGCCGGCAAAGGTGCGTCCTTACGTTTGAAATGGGACACAGACACAGTGACCGTCACTTCTATTTCAGCGTATGAAACCACAAGCGGTACTAGCCTTGGCGATATTGATGGCGGATTTGGCGCATCGTTCCTCCCATTCATGGGCCCGGGTTTCATCCCGTTTCCTGCAGTCACGCAAGATGGAATTGACTATCTTAATCAATACACCCAAGAACTTCGTGTTGCCAGTAATACAGCCGGCCCGGTAAGCTGGCAGGTCGGTGCATATTTGTTTGATTCAAAATTCCAGATCACGACAAATCCATTTTTCATTCCAGCTTCAACAGTTGTACATTCGAATACGGCTTGGTCAATTTTTGGTCAAACCAGCTTTGAGATGAGCGACCGCTTTACCGTCACTGGTGGCTTGCGTTACACCGATGATGACAAAGGCCTTGTGGTGCTTGCCTCACCGATTCCACAAACGCCTGTAAATGCTTCTGATAGCCGCCTAAGCTGGGATTTAAGTGGTCTTTATACCGTATCAGACACCACTAACCTCTATGCTCGGGTCGCTAGCGGTTTTCGCGCCCCGACTATTCAGGGCCGTGATGTTGCCTTCTTTGGCAGTCCTTCGGTCGCAGCATCAGAAAAAATCCTGTCTTTTGAAACTGGCTTTAAAACTCAAAGTAGCGACAATCGTTTACGCCTAAACGGTGCTTTGTTCTATTATCAAGTAAATGACATGCAGCTTTCTGCTATTGGTGGCGGAGCTAATTTTGTTCGCTTAATCAATGCAGACAAAGGCGTTGGTTATGGTTTTGAAGCAGACCTAGAATGGTTGGCCTCAGACAATCTGCTGCTAACCGCTGGCTTTAGTTATAATAAAACCGAACTTCGTGATAACGCTCTAGTTACCGCTCCTTGTGGCTCTGGCCAGTGTACGGTTACTGATCCATTGGACATAAATGGTAATGCCATATTAAACGGCAACCCATTTCCACAAGCACCTGAAATCATTGCCAATTTTACAGCCAGATACTCCATCCCCTATGGAGAGACCGGCGAGTTCTTTGTCCATACAGATTGGGCAATTCAGGGAAAAACCAACTTTTTCTTGTATGAATCACTTGAGTTTAACAGCTCTGGAAATTATGAGGGCGGGCTGAAATTTGGTTATGCCAAAGTTGATGGTTCGTTTGAAGCTGCCATTGTTGGACGCAACATTACTGATCGTAAAAACTTAAAAGGCGGGATTGACTTTAATAATCTCACCGGCATTACCAATGAACCTAGCTTTTACGGCGTAACTCTAACCGTTCGTCACTAATTACCGTATCAAACAAAGGCCCGGAGGAAACGCCGGGCCTTTGTCACATCATAAACCGAAATCCACTTTCCCGCTGTTCTTGAGCATATTCTTGGTATATTTTCTGCCTCGTATGCGGAGCTCGCTCGGGTAATTCTTCAAATTTTACCATTCTATCTAAACGAAAATTGCGCACCGACTCTCGTTTCTCGCACCAAGCAACCAGGATTCTAGACAGCCCGAAATACCCAATGGCCAACGGCCAAATCACTCTGGACGTATGGCGTCGTTCAACATCCACATATACTAGCTTTGCCTTAAACCCCGTGCGAATTATTTGGCGCAGATTAGTCATGGAAACAGCTTGGCAGGTTTCAATTTCCGGCAACCCTGCAATTAAATTGATTTGTTCCATCTGCTGCTTACGCTCTGGTGATAATACCGCCTCAATTTTAGCCAAAGCATTACCTGCCGCCAGCAACATATGCGGATCATCTTGAGAAAATACCCCAACAAATCGCGCACCCAAGACTAATGCTTCAACTTCTTCGACACTCAACATCAAAGGCGGTAAATCATAGCTCTTGTCCAAAACATAACCAAGACGGGCCTCACCGGTTACTGGCACACCAGCAGCCATCAACGTCACCATATCCCGATAGATTGTACGAACAGATACTTCTAATTCTTCCGCTAATTGGCTGGCGGTAGTAATACCACCACGCCTGCGGAAAATTTGAATGATTTGCAATAATCTATCGGCGCGACGCAATTATTTTCCTTACTGACACAATGCTGTCAGTATAGGTCTGTTAGCTTGTTGGCAAATCACATGTGGAGGACAGGCATGGCAGCTAAGAAAAAAACTTGGAATGAACGCATGCACACTGGCAAAAAGTGGCAGGTAAAACCTGCGCCCATGGATATTGCAGGAATGAAAGCCGGGCAAATCATGTTGGTTCCCGATGGAAAATTACTAGCCAGCGCCATTTTCAATATTCCCGAAGGCCACAGCCTTGGCATTACTAAATTTCGCCTTGAACTGGCCAAGCAACATCATGCAGAAGTCTGCTGTCCGATTACCACAGGTATTTTGTTGCGGATCATCGCCGAAGCTGCATTTGAACGCTATGAAGCTGGCGATCAATTATCTGACATTCCCCCGATCTGGAGGCTGCTTGATGAACAAGCACCAACCTTAAAAAAATTGAGTTATGACCCTGATTTTTTACTGAACTTACGCAAGCAAGAAGGCATTGCGTAGTAATCTTTGAAGAAAAACCATGATTAAACTATTTCAACCACCCCCGGCGCTTAACGCGGCTAGTCCATCTCCATTTTGCATCAAGCTAGAGACCTTGCTCAAAATGACCAAACTGCCTTATGAAATTAATTTGGAGGGAGATCCCAGAAAAGGCCCAACGGGGAAAATTCCATTTGTAGAAATAAATGGCAAACTGATCGGTGATTCAGGGATAATCCAAAATATTTTGGAACAACAGGCAGGTGTGAACTTTCATAAAAACCTATCCCCAGAGCAAAAAGCTATCGGATTGGCCTTCACCCGCTTGATCGAAGAGCATTTATACTGGGTATTGGTGTATTCGCGCTGGTTTGAAGACGAAAATTGGGTCGTCACCAAATCTTTATTTTTTAGTCAATTACCGATACCGTTACGCTGGGTTTTGCCGAACATTATACGAAAACAAGTATTCAAAAATATGCACGGTCACGGAATAGGTCGCCACCCCAAAACGACTATTTACCAATTAGCCGCTGCCGACCTTGCGGCAATTTCTGATTTTATGGCAGACAAAAAAACCATGTTTGGGGGAGAACCAACGGCTGTAGATGCTACTCTTTATGGCTTGCTTAGCTCTATCTTAGATGCTGATTTTGACACGGAATTAAAACGATCAGCACTTCAACATCAAAACCTAACCGCATTTACTGCTCGTATGCGACAACGCTACTTTCCTGACCTGTAAACCAGAAACAACTCCTCAGCAAATACGCTTATAACTTCAGTCAAATCAGTTTTTGATTGGAAACCTGCAAACCAAAAAGCCGTGATTGGTGCGCCTATACTATTATTTTATCTAATTAAAACCCATCAAGCATAATGCCAAAGACATAGAGCTTGGCTATTTTAACTTTCTTTAGGTTCCAGTTTGCAATAACGGCTCAGGATCGGACAAATTGCTAATACTCGCCAAGGCTTGAAACAATTCAGCCGGATCTATTGGCTTGCCAACATGAAAATTTGCGCCGGAGCTAATAATTTTAGTTACCTGCTGCGGCATTACATCGGCGGTAACAGCAATAATCGGGATCTGTCCTTTAACCCCTTTTATTGCCCTGATTTGCCGGCTGGCAGCCAGACCATCCAATACCGGCATTTGCACATCCATCAATACAACATCAAAATCATTATTTTGGACAGCATTTACCGCCTGCCTCCCATTTTCAACAAGCGTAACCTTATGCTGGGTTGTTTCCAGTAATTTTTCCATTAAGAACTGGTTTGCCGGATTGTCTTCAGCCACAAGAACATTTAACGATCTTGAAGGTAATTTATCTTGCCCGCGTTCAGCAATATCGACTTTGGCTTGAGCTTCAAGCAATGGAATACTAAATCGAAACTCACTGCCCTGCCCCAATTGACTTTGCACGACTACTGCTCCGCCCATTGCTTCAGCCAATTGCCTAACAATCGCTAAACCCAAACCCGTACCGCCAAACTGCCGACTTATCGAAGTATCAGCCTGACTAAATCGATCAAAAATGGTGGATTGCGCGCTCTCCTCCATGCCGATACCGGTATCAGAAACCGCAACAACCAATAAATCGCCTTCACTTGATGTTTCCGTTGTCATTGAAAAATGCACAGTACCAGTTTCGGTGAATTTAATGGCGTTGGAAACCAAATTCGTAATTACCTGTCCCAACCGGGTGATATCTCCCAAAATCATATCAGGCAAATCATCAGCAAAGTTTAATTCCAGCTCTAAAAACTTAGCCTTAGCAGCCTCTTGCAGCGGCCGAATTATCTGCTGACACTGTTCAACTATTTGAATTGGCTGATACTCTAATGAAAACCCATCGCTCTCATACTTAGAGAAGTCCAAAATATCATTTATAATAGTCATTAGCGATTTGGCAGAACTACTGGCGATATCTACCAGTTCTTTTTGATCATCTGTTAAATGCCCGCTCTCAAGCAAACTCAACATGCCAAGTACGCCATTCATCGGTGTGCGAATTTCATGACTCATACTGGCCAAAAAACGGCTTTTAACTTCGGCTGCATGTTCGGCCTCACAGCGTGCTACATCAGCAATTTGCTGCATCCGAACCGCCTCGACATAAGAAACCTGCATGTGTTTTCGTTGCTGCCGGTTTTCAACTACCAACCCAAGAGTGTGGCAAAAGTTATAAAGAAACGATTCATGGTGCGCTTCTTGGGCAACTCTTTCTTCCAAATAAAGCACTAAAGCTCCAATAATCCCGCCACTTCCACGGATCGGAATGTGAAAACTTTCCCCTTGATCCCCACTATCCGCAGACTGGTTTTGCGCCACCTGCTCTAATCCATTACTTTGCTCAAGAGTCTGTAGTTTTTTTGCCCAATAATCCTGCTCTACCTTATCGAGATTGCAGCTAGCTACATGATTATAACACTCAGACGATGCATCTAATAAGAATATACCTCCCTTATTACGCGTGCGCAGCCAACGCAAATCCAACACCAGAGCGAAGGCTTTCTCCAAAACCTTATTCAGTGAGAATTCCGGAATATTTAACTCCGATAATTGGTTCAAAACTTCAGCGTTTTCACGAAACTGCCGCTGTTGATTGCGATCAAATACTACTTTTGAAATATCGGTGCGTATACTGACAAACTGTTCAATCGTGCCATTGACGCCAAAAATTGGAAAAATAGTCGTATCAACCCAATAAAGCCCTCCCGATTTATCACGATTGCAAAGTTGTCCGCGCCAGGTCTTTCCGGTTTTAATATGCTTCCATAAGTGTGCAAAAAATGCCTTAGAGTGAAAGCCAGAATTGATAATTTGATGCGTTTTTCCTATCAATTCTTTATTTGAATATCCAGATAATTCCTCGAAATTCCTGTTGACGTAAACGATTCTGCCGTGCGCGTCTGTAATTGCGATCACAGAATGAATGTCTGCAGCTTTGGCTATTTTGCTGCACATTTGATCGAGTTCTTGCATTGCTTGGTTTTCCCTTGGATGTAATGCTCTCACCCCCCGAATAAATGCAGTTAAACACGACTTGGTTTCCAATCGGTAAAGGTGCTTTTTGCGATACAGCAACTTAAGGTAGCTTTTGCGCATTAAGTGGAATGCGTTAGAAAATCTAACGGTGGCACAAACATCACCAATATTTAGAAATTACCACATACCAGCATTTTGGGGTTTCACCACACTGACGCAACAGATACAGCCTTGGCGCCAAGGTAGGCAGAACCAATGACAGAAACAAAAATACAATCTTCTACACCCGGCTGGAAATTATCAATTGCCACGGCAATCTCTTGTGTTGCCATTGTTGGAATATCTTTTGGATTAGGCCTGCCTTTATTAGCCATGAATTTAGAAGTAATGACAGGATCTGGTTTCATCATTGGCGCCAATGCATTTAGCGCTGCCATATCCACAGTAATTGCTGCACCTTTTGCCCCGATGATCTTGGTGAAATTCCCCACACGCAGTGTCTTAATTTTTAGCTTGCTGCTCACCTCATTCAGTTTTGTTTTTTATAAACTGGTTCCGTCAGTGCCATTATGGCTGTTAATGCGGTTTATATCTGGCTTTGCGATTACAATTCTGTTTGTTGCGAGTGAAAGTTGGATTAACCAGCTAACTCCAGATCATATGCGCTCCCGCATGCTGAGTATTTACTCAATTGCTCTGGCTTCAGGTTTTGGCATTGGCGGGCTATTAGTAGCTTTCTTGGGGATATCAGGATGGGCGCCATTTGTGGCTGGCGCCATTATTTGCGCCGCAGGTGTATTTCCTCTGCTGGCTCCAGGGCCACAATTAGTACCGCCAGATTCCGATGCAACTTCACCGATGATATTGTTATCATTCTTTAGTCGAGCGCCTCGCATCATGATGGCAGCATTGGCATTTGGTGCAATTGAAACAGCAGCTATGCACTTTACGCCAGTTTGGGCTTTGCGCAGCGGAATTGGCGAAACTTCAGCTTTGCGCCTCATATTTATCGGTGCCATTGGTGTGATTGCTCTGCAATTTCCCATTGGTTGGCTGGGAGACAAAGTCAATCGCTATCAATTGCTAAAAGTGTGCGCAACAATTACCGTAATAGCCCCATTGTCTATGTGGCTGTTTATTGGCCAATCCCTTAGTGCGCTCTATGCAATATTCTTCATATATGTCGGAGTCGGTGAAGGGCTTTATATTTTAGCCCTGGTATTACTAGGTCAGAAGTTTAGCAAAAAAGAACTGACCGCCGCCAGCGCTGCAATTGTGTTAATGTATGGCCTTGGATCTATCTTAAGCCCGTTAATAATCGGGCCGCTTATGGACATATTCAACCCAAATGGAGCAATGTTCGGCCTAGCCGGGTTTGCCTTGACCTATTTAGTCTTTACACTATTGCCTACTAGTAACAAATCCGGTTGACAGTTCCGCTTTGAGCAGTATTGTCCGCCGCAATCGTCGGAGTGTCCGGCATATTTTCCAATTGGAGTTGGACCATGGCCAAACCAGCCGGTATTAAAATTCGCCTAAATTCCACCGCTGGAACCGGGTTTTTCTATGTAACCAAGAAAAACGCCAGAACCATGACAGAGAAACTGGTGTTAAAAAAATACGATCCAGTAGCACGCAAGCATGTGGAATTCAAAGAAGGCAAAATCAAGTAACAGGCACGTCCTTAAAGCTTATGATTTTTACTTTCTAAGAACCCAAACACCAAAACAGCTAGCACTCATTTAAGCTATTATGGTGGGGCGTCACACTAGCTGCAACAATCCGGTTGCGCCCGGTATTTTTTGCTTGGTACAAAGCCGCATCCGCATGGCTCAAGCTCTTGGAGATACCCTCTTTATTTGCGCTTACCTCTGCTAGTCCGCAAGATACAGTGATACGAATCGGCTCTATATCCTCACCTATTGAAAAATTAGCTTGCTCGATTCGCGACCTAAAACGCTCTGCGGCTGCTTGAGCGCTTAACATATCAGCACCAGGCATCAGAACCACAAACTCCTCCCCACCAAAGCGGCAGACAATATCTATGGCACGAAAGCTGCTGATCAAATATGAGGCCACTTGCTGCAAAATCATATCGCCAGCTTGATGCCCCCAAGTATCATTCACCAGCTTAAAGCGATCAATGTCCACCATCATTATAACCGAATGTTCAATACCTGTTTGCGCCCGCAATTCTATTTCTTGTAATTCTTTCTCCATATGGCGGCGATTATAAAGACCGGTTAGCTGGTCAAGAAATGCCATTTCCAAAGATTGATCGAGACTGTCACGGAGCTTGGCTACGTACAATCTTCGCTGCAATAGCGTGTTGACCCGCGCACGCAATTCATGGCGCTCCACCGGGCGCTCTAAGATGTCATTTGCACCCATGTCGAGAGCGCGAATAGTGCGATCTTTTTCTTCCGGGTTAACCATGCATAAAATTGGCAAATGCCGAGTTGCCTCATCGGCTCTAATTCTGGCACACAAACGCAAACCATCAAAAACCTCAGTAGCCAAATTAACCAAAACTAGATCCACACCTTGGCCAATTAAATCATAAGCCTGACGCTGATCCACTACAATTTGGCAATCAAACCCCGCACCAAGTTTTTTTACTATACGCTGGCCTAAGCGCTGACTTTCTTCGACTATCAATAATTTACCAGGGCCTTCCGCTGGCAAATCTTTTGCACCCGGCAAACCATCTGCTAACTGATTGACGACCAAATGAGAGCGAAGCTCCTCCAGCCCCGCATTTAATCGCAATAAAGAACGCACCCTTGCAAACAGAGCTATGTCATCAATGGGTTTGCTCAAAAAATCATCAGCACCAGCCTGTAGACCAAGAACCCGGTCTTGCTGCCCATCTAGCGCGGTCACCATGACCACTGGGATGTGCTGAGTTAACGGATCATTTTTCAATCGGCGACAAGTCTGAAAACCATCCATCACCGGCATCATCACATCAAGGAGAATTAAATCAGGGGAATTATTTCGTGCCATCTCAATAGCATCTTCACCATTCATGGCACAAATAACCTGATAATATTCAGCCTCAAGCTTAGCTGTTAGAACCCTGATATTTGGTTCCATATCGTCAACAATTAGAATTCGACCGGTCATGGCTCCGCCTTTTGCGATCAGTCTTCAAGAAATGATTTGATCGTTTCCATGAATGGAACCACGGTGATGGGTTTAGAAATATAGGCCTCGCATCCACCTTCGCGAATACGCTCCTCATCACCCTTCATGGCAAATGCCGTTACAGCTATCACTGGTATCGATGATAGTTCCTCATCCTCTTTAATCCACTTGGTGACATCCAGCCCAGAAACTTCAGGCAATTGAATATCCATTAGGATCAAATCCGGGCGCTCTTCTCTAGCTATTTTCAAAGCCTGCAAACCCTCTCTGGTCTGCAAAGTTTCATAGCCATGAGCCTCCAGCAAATCACGGAACAACTTCATGTTAAGTTCGTTATCTTCGACAATAAGTATCTTTTTTGGCATGGCCTTTAATATGGCGCGTACGCCCACCGAGTTGCCGCCACAAGGGCGATTGATTATTTTATGAATGGATTAAACCAGAAACTCCTTAAAACTCCATTGACCCAGACACAAAAACCCGCCAAGGTGAACAATTCATGAACATTAACGTGCATAAGTATTAGGAAGGGCAAGTCATGAGTTCCTATTGGTGCCGTGACTGCGCATTGCCAATAGACAGCACAGCAGAATTTTGTCCAAAATGCCGTTCTCGCCGCCTATTTCATCATAAAGAAGCCGCTGAACTTTTCATTGCTCATATAGATTGTGACGCATTTTTTGCCTCTGTTGAAAAACGTGACAACCCAGCACTATGTAGCCAACCAGTGCTAATAGGCAGCAATGGCCCCCGATCAGTAGTGGCGACGGCTTGTTATCTAGCACGGGCATTTGGTGCGCGCTCTGCAATGCCGATGTCTGAGGCAACACGATTATGCCCGCATGCCATCATAGTAGCGCCAAGAATCTCCGTTTACGCCCGTGAAAGTAAAAAAATTCGTGAAATTATGGATAAGTTCACCCCTTTGGTTGAACCTATTTCAATTGATGAAGCTTTTTTGGATCTAAGCGGCACAAAACGTCTGCACAGCGGCCCACCAATACAAAGCCTTATGCGCCTGCAAAACCAAATTAAACGAGAGACAGGGCTGGGGGTTTCTATTGGTTTGTCATATGTAAAGTTTCTAGCAAAAATAGCATCAGACCTTGATAAACCCCGTGGATTTTGTGCCATTGGCCGCGCTGAAACCAGAGATTTTCTAGCATCAAAACCCCCGACCATTATAAAAGGGGTCGGACCTTCATTTGGTAATAAATTGCGCCGAGATGGACTTTACAACCTAGGTCAAATACGAGAAATCCCCGAACTTGATATGGCCGGAAAATATGGAGAAAGCGGGCTGCGTTTATCTCGCCTATCGCGCGCAATAGATACAAGAAAGGTCACTCCAACATCCAAGCGCAAGTCAATTTCCTGCGAAACTACATTTGAACGTGACATCAACGATTTACAATCATTACAAAAAATTCTGTGGCGCTTGTGCGAAAAAACCTCAGCCCAAGCCAAACAAAAGCAAGTTGCCGGCTACACCTTGACCCTAAAACTTAAAACAGCAAACCATCGGACAACAACGAGGCGCATAACATTGGATAGTCCAGTGCAATTGGCTGATACTTTGTTTAGGGAATTAAGCCATAAACTAAAAACTGAAGCAGGAAATGAGCGTTTCCGCCTGCTGGGCGTTGGCATATCTTCATTGATCGATACATGCCCTGATTTTATCGAGATTGTCAGTGATTTGTTAGAGCCCCATCGAGAGAAACGCGCCAACGCTGAACGGGCTATGGACTTGGCACGCAAGAAGTTTGGCTCTGATGCTGTTGTCAAAGGCAGATCTTTGCGCGATTGACCCCATACTTATAGCTTTGCGATCAACAAAAACTAAGTCATAAATTACTATGCACATGGGATAGGACCTCAAAAGGAATATATTTTGCCATTTAATCCTTATTTCAGTATCGCCAAGCGCCTAATGCGACTTCGCAAACAACCAATAATAGTAAAGCGACTGGGGGCAAGGTGGGAGCTACACCCCTCTGATTGGATTGATAACCGCCTAGTGATCGGGCGCCCATTTGAAAGACAGCAACTAGCTTTTTGCGAGCGCCTGATCAAACAACAAGACTGCACTATATTTTTTGACATTGGCGCAAACATTGGTCTTTACAGCGTGATTTTAGGCTTGCGATCACCCAGTTTGACCCAAATCCACAGCTTTGAGCCTATCGAAACAACTTATAAACGGCTGGTCAAAAACCTAAATCTAAATGAGTTTTCTGCGCAGGTGAATCCATATCATTATGCTCTAAGCGACAAAACTGCCGAGCGTCCCATACTGTTTAGCCAATCATCTTCTGGAACATCAACACTTCATTCTACGATGAAAGAAATGGAGAAAAGCGACCCGCGAAGGAAGTTTAACACGGAACAGCAAATTCAAACCAAGACGCTTGATACTGAATTTTCGCTTTCTGGGGAGCGCTTGTTTTTCAAAATTGACATTGAAGGCCATGAATCTGCAGCCCTTACAGGCATGACTAACACCTTAAAAAATAATAACTGCATATTACAAATTGAATTATGGGAACAACACCACGAAGCCGTCAAACAACAACTTGCTAATCTAGATTATGGCGTTTTCCACCAGATTGATCATGATTTTTATTTTCAAAGAAACCTGAATTCATGAACTAATCATGGTTTCGAACCAGTCTAATGGTTGATCCCAAAACCGGGAATTTTTGCGCGAAAAAGCCCCCATATGACCGATGCGTTTTGAACCAAGATCATTGGGACTAACCCACACGGTCGTATTAGGTGAACTCGGATACCAGCTTAAAGTTTTTGCCAGCGATTTTGGCGTAACCACCGGATCATCGGTAAACCCAAATGAGCGAATTGGCGATTTCACCTTATCAAACCAATGCTCCCCCAACTTGCCCGCATGCAAATCTTTCATCATGTATTGCGCAGTCAAACACCATTTACGCCATTGCCAATAAACACCTGCTGGAAGGTCTGTTCCCTGCCATCGACCTTGGTGTTTTAAATACCCGTTACGCCAGACATTAATCGGCCCAATAATATAAAAGAACATAAATTCCAAAAACCACTCTGTTGCCCGGTGCAGCCCCCAATACCCAGAACCTACCCCGATAAAAGCATTAGCGGTAATTTTGGCATGATTATCCATAAACCCAATAAAATGGCCACCAACAGAATGTCCTAATGTAAACAATGGCAAATCAGGTGCTTGGCATTGCAACTCATCCAAAGCGGCAGGTGCGTCAAGTTTACCCCAATCACTCATTTCTGCCTTATAACCCTTTAGACTTTCTGGTTTTGACTTCCCCACTCCACGGCAGTCAAACAACAAACAAACAAACCCGCGAGATGCCGCATATCTAGCAAAGTTAGTGTAAAACTCTGTAGTTACGGCGGTAGCAGAGGAAATCAATAAAGCCGCCTTAGCTTGCTTCGGCGCCATAACAATACCGCCCAATTTCACCCCATCCCGAGCCAAAAAAGATATTTCGGTTTCCAACACATCCATTTGAATGATCCTGTCTCGGGGGTATTTTGCAGAAGATAAAAGCAAAAGCGACACTGCAATTATGGCAGTTTCCGCAAAGGTAAAGTCAAGAGACTTCTTTTAAAAGTTTAAACCGAAGGGTTTTCATACCAAACAGATGGTCGAGAGAAAGATGACCATCGAACGCAGTTCAACCTAAATCAATAAAACCCTGAGACCGAACTGGTCAGAGCCATCAGAGCCTGTTAGTCTTATCTACCGAAAACAGAGAGCTTACCATGACTGATATTAATGCTCGTCTTGGCGAACTTGGTATTACCCTACCCAAACCCGCCGCCCCGATTGCCAATTACCTGCCATTTGTGCGCTCAGGAAATTTGCTCTTTATATCCGGGCAAATTGCACTCAATTCTGAGGGTATTGTCACAGGCACCTTGGGTCGAGACATGGATGTGGCCTCCGGTCAGCAAGCAGCCCGATTGTGCGCGATCAATTTACTGGCGCAAGCCTCAAGCGCTCTTGATGGAGACTTAAACCGGGTAAAACGAGTGATAAAACTTGGTGGTTTTATACAAACAGATGCCAACTTTACTGACATACCAAATGTAATGAATGGCGCATCAGATCTAATGGTCGAAGTGTTCGGTGATCTGGGGCGACACGCCAGATTTGCTGTTGGCAGCTCATCCCTGCCCATGGGAAGTGCAGTTGAAATTGACGGCACATTTGAAGTGGACTGACCCTCTTGGCCAAGCTCGTTCTACTTAGCAACCATTCTGACCTGTATGAGGCTTTGTGTGTCAAAGCCAGCTTGGATGCCGCAGGTTTATTTACATTTATCCCTGATCAGCACGTTGCCGGCAGTAATTGGGCCGGTGGCACGACCCTTTTAAATATTCGTTTGCTGGTCATGGATACTCAATTAGAGGAAGCTAGAGGTATCACTGGGAAACCAAATCTACCACCGTCAGATGCCGTTATGCTGTGCCCGCAGTGCGGATCGTCTAAAACTGCACATAATGTAAACATTTTCTTAGCTGCATTGACAATTTTGACCATGGCAACGCCGGTAACAGCCAAAACCAAACGCTTTATCTGCCTTTCCTGTAAGCATCGTTGGGTTAAAAACCTGTGAGTCCAACAAGGTTTCGCGTCATACAATCATTGTCGGAAATAAAAGCAAACCATTGGGACGCCTTGGCAAATCCGGCGAATGCACCATTTGATCCATTTGTTTCATATGCGTTTCTTTATGCTTTGGAAGTGTCCAAATGCATAGGAAAAGGCACCGGTTGGATGCCGATATATCTAATTGCGGAAGCAAATAGTGGCGAGATGGTAGGGGCAGCACCGCTTTATCTAAAAAGCCATTCCCAAGGTGAATATGTATTCGACCATGGCTGGGCTGGGGCATATGAGCAGGCTGGTGGATCCTATTACCCAAAGCTGCAAAACTGTATACCGTTTACCCCAGTAACTGGTAGGCGGATTCTTAGCCATAACCCTATCGTACGCATAGAGTTGATCACGGCAATGCAAGAGCTAACAGCACGCTTTGGCGCAAGCTCTGCTCATGTTACTTTTCCCGTAGAAACTGATGCCAAAGCTTTAAATCAAGCAGGATGGTTAGAACGGCTCGGACTGCAATTTCATTTCAGCAATCCTGGTTATTCATCATACGAAGATTTTTTGGCCACACTTACCTCGCGCAAACGCAAAGCACTTCGAGCTGAGCGCAAAAAGGCCAATAAAGGGGTGCAAATTGTTGCCCTAAGCCAGAATGACTTGCAGGCAGAGCATTGGGACGCATTTTACGAGTTTTATCAGGACACGGGAGCTAGGAAATGGGGGCAGCCATATCTTAATCGGCATTTTTTTGATTTACTGCACCAAAATATGCGAGAAAATATTTTACTAATTTTAGCAAAAAGAGATGATCGCTGGATTGCAGGAGCGCTAAACTTCATTGGTGGCGACTGTCTTTATGGTCGATATTGGGGCTGCAATGAATATCAGGACAGTCTGCACTTTGAACTATGCTATCATCAATCGATTGAGCAGGCTATTTTACGCGGCTTATCTCGCGTGGAAGCTGGGGCACAAGGCCATCACAAGATTGCTCGTGGATATTTACCAGCGGTTACACGTTCTTTTCACCACTTGCCTGATACTGGCTTTTCTGCGGCGGTGCAACAATTCTTGCTAGAAGAAGCTAGATCCGTCGAAGCTGAAATTTCCGCGTGCCTAGAGTTATCCCCCTACAGAGCTAACAATTGATAGACCAAGCGCAAGACTTGGCTTAAAATTCGAACCTAGCCACAAAAATACAAGATTGGGATACAAATGAGCCTGAACGGAAACTATGATCGCAACAATGTATTCGCCCAAATTTTACGCGGCGACATCCCTGCCGCCAAAGTATTTGAAGATGACTTTGTCCTAGCGTTTATGGATGTTTTTCCGCAAAGCTACGGTCACACTCTGGTTATCCCTAAACAAAGCGGCCGCAATTTATTCGATACTTCCGAAACTGATCTCCTGCACGTCATGAAAGCCGTAAAACGTGTTGCTACCGCAGTAAATAAAGCATTTACCCCCGATGGAATAGCGATTGCTCAGTTTAACGGCGCTACTGCTGGGCAAACTGTTTATCATTTTCATGTCCATATTATACCCAGGTATGCCGATCAAGCTGCAAACATAGATAAGCATGAAAGTACAAATATGGCAGATATAGATGAGTTGCGTAAACTTGCAGCTCGAATTGCTGCCCAAATTAAGTAATACTTGTTGAATTTTGTCCGGTTTTTGTTGATACAAATTCGTAAATCCGGTATCCAAGCGCCATGAAAAGTTTTCCTAAAAACCTACTTCGTGGTTATCAAAATTTCCGCGCCGGCGCCTATAAATCCATGCAGGATCGTTATAGTCAATTGGCCCAAAAAGGCCAAAGCCCAAAAGTATTGATGGTAGCTTGTTGTGACTCACGAGCCGCACCTGAGACTATATTTGATGCGAACCCCGGTGAAATTTTTGTCATTCGCAATGTGGCAAATTTGGTGCCGCCTCATAAACCTGATGAGGAGTGTCACTCAACCTCAGCAGCACTTGAATTTGCGATTACAGCGCTAAAAGTTGAACATATTGTCATTATGGGGCATGGAAGGTGCGGCGGCATTGCTGCATCCTTAGCCCCTGAAACCATAAAAGATAGCGATTTTATCGGTAAGTGGATTGAGCTTTTGGAGCCGCCAGCACAGATTGCCAACGCTGAAACTAGCTTGAACGACGCTGAGCGCCAAACTCTGGCTGAGCGCGTATCAGTTGCTCAATCTTTGGAAAATTTGAGAAGTTTTCCAATTATTGCAACCGCTGAGAAAGCCGGCCAATTAGCTCTGCACGGAGCTTGGTTTGATATTCAAGACGGTGAGTTATGGCTGTTAGATCAGTCAGGAAGAAACCAACATCAAAACCCCGGTGCAGCTTGGGTGCAGGTTCCAGATTAAGCCTGAATTTAGAAGAATCAACTAAATCCGCAACGTTGCCACGGTTGATAATGCCTGTTTGGCAGCATCCAGATCCTGTTGTTTGACTAAAAGTATATCCGTATCATAAGTCGAGATCGAAAACACTGAAACCGAAGCATCAGCAAGTGCTTTGGTTAGCTTTGCTAATATCCCCACAAGCGAAAACTCCAGTGGCCCTGCCACAACAAATGCTCGCCACCCTGCTTCGATATTTGCGTATTTAAGCGCCATCTCCTCCGGACAAACCAGCGATATTTCCTCACCATTGCGGGTCAGGCTAAATACTTGATCAACATCCAACATGTCCAAAGAAACATCAGGCCAGCGCTTTAATTTACACACTGCATATTTACCAGTTAATAGACGCAAATGAATTGGCCTAAGATATTCAGACATGTAATATTAAGCCTGCGTTTTTGGTTGTTTCGGTTTTGTTTTACGTGATTTCTTAGGTTTTGAAGTGTCTGTGAATAAAGAGAACTTCAACTTACTAGGATCAGATATTTCTATGTCAACTTTAACCAAACCACCGTTCTTTAACTCACCAAACAAAATAGCATCTGATAGCGGCTTTTTGATGAAATTCTGAATGGTGCGGCTAAGGGGTCTAGCGCCGTAACTCTCGTCAAATCCCTTTTCTGCCAGCCAGCGTCTTGCCGCCGGACTAAGTTCAAAGCTAACACCACGATCCTCAAGCTGCACCTCTAATTCCAATACAAACTTGTCCACAACCCGCAAAATACTGTCCTTGTCCAAAGCTGCAAATTCGACAATGTCATCCAAACGATTTCGAAATTCAGGTGTAAACAATCGTTTTATAGCTTCTTCATTTTCGTCATCGCGCTTCCCACGCCCAAACCCAATTGAGTTTTTAGCGGCATCGGAGGCCCCCGCATTAGTAGTCATTATCAAAACTACATTTCTAAAATCAATTGACTTGCCATTATTGTCAGTCAACGACCCGTTATCCATCACCTGTAATAGAATATTGAATACGTCCGGGTGGGCTTTTTCGATTTCATCCAATAACACAATTGAGTGCGGGTTATTATCGACCTTATCAGTCAGCAAACCACCTTGATCATAACCAACATACCCCGGAGGAGCGCCAATAAGCCTCGAGACTGAGTGACGTTCCATATATTCTGACATATCAAAGCGCAACAACTCAACGCCCATCACCGAAGCCAACTGCCTTGCTACTTCAGTTTTACCAACCCCGGTCGGCCCGGAGAACAAATAACACCCAATTGGCTTTTGCGGTTCTCGCAAGCCGGCGCGGGACATTTTAATAGCGGTGGAAACCTGCTCAATGGCTTTATCTTGGCCAAAGACTACTCGTTTTAAATCCTCATCCAAAGAGCGTAAGGCAATCTCATCAGACTTATTAATCGACTTAGGGGGGATTCTAGCCATTTTCGCAATTATGTCTTCAACATCACCAACGGAGATAGTTTTTTTGCGTTGTGACTTTGAAAGCAACCGTTGCCGGGCGCCGACCTCATCAATCACGTCAATAGCTTTATCGGGTAATTTCCGGTCAGAGAGGTATCTTGAAGACAATTCAACTGCCACTCGAATAGCATCCTTGGTGTAGCGTATGTCATGAAACTTCTCAAAATACGGCTTTAGCCCGTGTAAAATCTTGATTGAATCTGCAACACTGGGCTCAACCACATCAACTTTCTGAAACCTGCGGGCCAGCGCACGATCTTTTTCAAAATGCTGCCGGAACTCCTTATAACTCGTGGAGCCCATACACCGTAAATCACCGCTTTGCAGAGCCGGCTTTAGCAAATTAGACGCATCCAATGCTCCGCCAGTCGTCGCTCCAGCACCGACTATAGTGTGGATTTCATCAATAAACAGAATTGAATCTTCCTGCTTGCCCAAATCCTTCAACACATCTTTTAGTCGCTCTTCAAAGTCACCGCGATACCGGGTTCCGGCAAGCAAACTACCCATATCCAAAGAAAATATAGTTGATCCAGCTAAAATTTCAGGCACTTCTCCATGCACTATTTTGCGGGCAAGCCCTTCGGCTATTGCAGTTTTACCAACACCAGGGTCGCCCACCAATAGTGGATTATTTTTGCGACGGCGACAAAGCACCTGCATGCAGCGTTCCAACTCTGCATTTCGCCCAATCAAAGGGTCAATATCACCTTTTTGGGCTTTACGGTTTAAGTTCACACAATACTTATCAAGGGCCGTAGGCTTTTTGATACTGGGCATGCCATCATGGCCCTGCTCAGCCTCCAAACCTTCCGATGTCTGCTGAGTACCCGCGCCATGGGCAATCTGACTAACAACGTCAAACCTACTGATATCTTGCTCATGTAAAAAATAAACTGCATGACTTTCGCGTTCGGCAAACAACGCAACTAGAATATTGGCACCGCTGACCTCTATATTGTTAGAGGATTGAACGTGGATTACGGCCCGCTGTACCACCCGTTGAAACGCGGTTGTAGGTCGCGCATCTGGAGTATCTTTTTCTACTACCAGAGACCCCATTTCAGTTTGAAGAAAATTCACCAACCCAGTCTGTAGAGCTTCAATATCAGCCCCACACACCATCAAAATTTCATTAGCTTGCGGATCATCCAACAATGCCAATAACAAATGCTCCAATGTAACCAACTCATGAGATAAGCTGTTTGCAGTCTCAACCGCACGATGAAGGGTCTCTTCCAGTTCAGGGGTAAATGAGGGCATTTACGCTTTCTCCATAGTGCATTGCAAAGGGTGTTCTGAAGTGCGGGAAGCAGAAATAACCTGCGCCACCTTAGTTTCTGCCACTTCAAATGAATAAACCCCGCAAACTCCCACTCCGTCTTGGTGAACGCTAAGCATGATGCGTACAGATTGCTGCTCACTAAGGTGGAATATTTGTCGCAACAATTGCACCACGAACTCCATTGGAGTGTAATCATCGTTTAGCAACAACACCTTATACATATCTGGGCGTTTAGTCCTGGCTTCAATTTTTTCCACAACACCAGTATCTGGGCCAAAGGGCTCATTATCTTCGTTGTTTTGATTATCTTTTTTCTCTGACATTACTTCCACTGCTAATTGCAAATCTCTCAGGCCAACCCAGCCTACTATCTCTTTAACATTATGATGCTTTGCAAGGTTTAAAAGAGGAACACGGCATTTTTTTGGCAAAATCGCAACTAAAAATCAGGAATTTACAGTTGGGAAACTCTATTTCACCTAAAAATATCTAGTTTGCACGGGAAATTCAATTGCGTATATTCTTTGCCCTAACTATTGGCTTCGTTCTGTTGCTCTGCTCACCTGCATTATCAGCAGAAAGGCAACGCTATGCGTCCATTGTCGTTGTCGAGGCTACAGGCGAGGTGTTGCATGCCCGCCATGCAGAAAAACTACGCCATCCCGCCTCATTAGCCAAAGTCATGACCCTGTATTTGTTATTCGATGCCATTGAGCGCGGCGATATCGGAATGGATGATCGTTTGCGGGTCAGCACAAAAGCCGCCAAAACCAAGCCATCAAAACTGGGGTTAAAAGCCAACACCACTATTTCTGTTGAAAACGCAATCCGGGCTTTGGTTACCAAAAGCGCCAATGATGTCGCCGTGGTTATCGCTGAGCGCCTTTCCGGTGGTGAAGCCAAATTTGCCGGCAAAATGACCCGCACCGCACAAGTATTAGGCATGCGCCGCACCCGCTTTGCCAACAGTTCCGGCCTGCCTGATAAGCGTCAGGTGAGTACTGCCAAAGATATGGCGATTTTAGCCGCAGCTATTCGCAAAGACTTTCCAGACATGTATCGTTATTTCTCCTTGACCAAGTTTGTCTTTAACGGAAAAACCTATGGAAATCATAACTCGCTAATTGGTAAAGTCTCTGGAGTTGATGGACTGAAAACTGGCTACACAAATGGGGCAGGATATAACGTAGCCGTAACTGCTGAACGAGAAGGGGTACGAATAATCGCGGTAGTGTTTGGCGGAGCAACAGCATCACAACGGGATACCCATGCTAAGGATTTGTTAGAAGCCGCCTATAAACAACTAGAAAAGCGTGGGCAATTACTCGCAACGACCACACCGATTAGTCCGGTTCCTGATTTACAACAAATGGCGGTGCAAGCTCCGGCCGGGTTGTCAAAACAAATTGATCAAGGCTCCGCTGCCAAACGCGGAGTTCGCATCATTATTGAAGGACAAGAACCAGTTGACGCTGACACCAAAACTCCGATCAAAGCCGCAAATCAGTGGTTAATTCAAGTTGGAGCATACTCAAAACGCAGTCAGGCCGAAGCCAGATTAAACGCTGTCAGCCAGTTATTGCTACCAACATTGAAAACCGCCTCTGCTTTGGTTGAAACCTCAACGCGCGGTGATAAAATATTATTCAGGGCACGATTTAAGGGGTTAAAACAACAAGCAGCCATTAACGCTTGCCTCATATTGACCAACCGAGGTGAGCCGTGTTTTCCGTTGGCCGCAGCTAATTAAACTGAATCCAAAGTCTTTGGTTCCCGGTTAAATAACAAATTCCAAATCATCGAGCTGCCACGGGTAAGGCCGCATAAAACCAAGTACGGTACAGCGCGCACCTTGCCCTTAGCAATTGCCATGACAGAGCGAATAAACGGGTAGCGAACAAACAAATGAAAAAACATTGATGGCGCGCGCGATGGGTGCTTGACACAAAACTCCGCATCGCCAATGCCATACCAACTAAATTTCTTCACATAGTCGCCAAATGATGCAAAATGCTCCTGCATCACCCGGGTTCGACCAGAACCAAAACGGTATCCCTTTTGCTTTGACAAGCGATAGAAAAAATCCGCATCGTCCTTATGACGTGTAATATGAGCATCAAATTTATTGACCTTAAACACCCGACGACGATACATGGCTGGCGCAGTTCCAATCATGGTTTTAGGGCCGGGCTTATTCAAGAACACATCAAAAGCATCATTTTCAGCTGCGGCCCAAAACCCGGTATTCTCAATTCCCAAATCAGCCTGCACTACATCTAAATCAAACTCACATAAGTCCGCGTACAAACCGGTCAGCGTATCTGGCAATATCCGATGATCAGCATCGATCATCGCAATTAAATCGTGCTGACAGGCATCAATTCCAACCTGTCTGTCGGCAGTTAAAGACCCCGCCATCGAAACAATTACATTGTTGGTGAATTCACGAGCAATACTCACCGTTTCATCACTGGAATTTCCATCAACAACAATAATTTCATCAGGATTTGCAGCCCTGATAGCTTCTAATGATTTACGGATGCGTTTTTCTTCATTGCGTGCGCATAAAACCACGGATACAGGCGGTGTTTTGTTTTTCAGATATGTTATCATCTGGTAACATTGACCACGCCAAGGTTAAGGCTTGGTGCAGACCACCAAATAGGTTTACAGATTACACACTTGATTTTTATGTTTTTAAGCTGAGTTGACCTTATGACCTATTCCATTCAGCCTCATTGCCGTTTATGTGCAAACGATCAACTTATTGATTTTTTTGACCTTGGTAGCCAAGCGCTCTCTGGTTGTTTTCCGGGGACAGGCCAAGCCTCCCCACCGCTGGCGCCATTGATTCTTTGTCGTTGCCCAAATTGCCATTTGGTTCAATTACGCCATTCTACCGATCCAGCCAAAATGTTTACCCATGAATATGGCTATCAATCCTCATTAAACGCGGCCATGTCAGATCATTTGCACGAGTTGCAGTCATGGATAACCGATCGGTATTCGGTCACGACTAATGATCTTGTGATCGATATAGGAGCCAATGACGGAACTCTACTAAAGGCTTGGTCTGGCTTCGGCGTACAAAGAGTGGCTATTGATCCAATTCTTGATAAATTTACCCATTTATACCCGAAAGATATACAGCAAATAGCTGATTTTTTTACCTCAAAACATATCGGAGGTATTCTAGCAGGGCGTAAAGCTAAAATCATTACTTCAATTTCAATGTTTTATGACCTGCCGGATCCCAATGATTTTGTCGCCGGCATTGCCAGTGCGTTGGCTGATGATGGGGTCTGGATCTTAGAGCAAAGTTATTTACCTACTATGTTAGCCAGAAACAGCTTCGATACCATCTGTCATGAGCATTTGGAGTATTACGCCTTAAAACAGATTGAGTGGCTGGCGGATAGATATGGACTTATTGTGTTGGACGTAGCCTTGAACGACTGTAATGGCGGTAGCTTTCGCCTTGCCTTAGGTAATAAAGATGGGCCTTGGCCGCAAAATACCGCTGCAATTGCGCGCACGCAAGCGATTGAAACAAAACTAGCCCTTGATACACCAGCGCCATATAGCGCATTTGCGCGACGGGTTGGGAGCGTGAAATCTGAAACTATGGATTTGTTGCAAGAGCTAAAATCCGAAGGCAAAACAATATGGATCTATGGGGCATCAACCAAAGGTAATGTGTTGTTACAGCATTATGGGATTGATGCTTCACTGGTTGAAGGCGTAATTGAAGTTAATCCGGAAAAATTCGGACATTTTACTCCGGGAAGCAATTTACCCATTCGCTCTGAAACCGGCATTTTAGCTGAAAACCCAGATTATTTTTTAGTTTTACCATGGCATTTCCGCGAGAATATTCTGGCGCGAGGTCAAGTCTATCTTGATGCCGGGGTAAAATTCATTTTCCCACTTCCCAACCTTGAGGTGATTGGAGCTAATTCCGGTGACTAGGTCTATAATCGTTGGGTCTAATGGCCAAGACGGCTGGTTTTTGAACCAGCATTTGCACGCTTGTGACCATGACGTATGGAGACTTAGCCGCACCAGCACTATTCAGCCAGATAACAAAACCAGCGCGGCAATTAATATTCTAAGCGATAAATCCATAGAAAATATGATCTGTGATATACAGCCACAGCATATCTATTTTTTAGCCGCCATTCATCATTCCTCCAGCGATCAACAAATTAACGCCGCAGACTTGCAAGTCTCATCAAAGAAAATTCATGTGCAAGCCTTAAAAAACTTCCTTGACGCAATGGCAAAGCACGTCCCCACCGCCAGGTTGTTTTATGCCGCTAGTTCGCATTTATTTGCTGGCAAAACTGACCCAAAACCAGTTTGCGAAGATACAAAATTTGCGCCATTGGGCATTTATGCTGAGACTAAATTACAAGGCGTTGAATTATGTAAAGAGTACCGAAAGTCCCAAAATTTATACGCAGTTAGTGGCTTTTTATTTAATCATGAAAGCTGGCGCCGTGACCCACGTTTTCTAAGTCGGAAAATTGTGCAGTCCGTCGTCAATATCTTTCAAGGACAGCAATCTGAATTGACCTTGCATGATTTATCTGCACAAGTGGATTGGAGCTTTGCTGGTGATACGGTGCGCGCCATGCACCTAATGTTGCAAATGGATACGCCAACTGATCTGGTGGTAGCGAGCGGTCAGCTACATTCGGTAAAAGACTTTGCACAAATTGCATTTGAGATAATTGGCCTTGATTGGCGCGATTATGTAAGCGAAGAACCTGAAGAACAACAAAAACCCTACCCGGTGAAGCCGCTCGTTGGCGATGCTAGTCGCCTGCGCTCCCTTACCGGATGGCAGCCCAAAGTCAATTTCCGCCAAATGATAGAATTAATGATCGAGATGGAGCTACAAGTATCAGGCGGCGGCTGATTTTGCCGCTGTCCCTGCACTGAGCTGTTCGCGCAAACTAGTAGCTACCTGCCCCATGGTTTCATCCCAAGCGGATGTTGTAGGCGTAGCAAATACTTTTGCGCTCGGGTACCAAGGATTAGTAGCGGATCCGAGTAATGGCCACGCTTCTGCTGCAGTTAGAAACCAGATATTAGCCCCGCAAGCTGCGCCCAAATTAGTGGTAGCATTCATCGGCCCGATCATCGTATCCAAAGCGCAACACGCTGCCGCAACTCCGTCGAGATCATCTTTCAAATCCAAGCCATCAATAGAATGAACGGTCACGCCTAATTCGTCTTGCACTTCGGCTATTTCTTCAGAACACTCGCCATATTGCATATTGACGAACACAGCTCCCGGCACCTGTAAAACCTGCTTCCAAGCCTCAAATGGGCTATAATATTTTGATCGAGCCACATTCATCAATAATGACTTCCAAGAAATACCAATTTTAGGCCCCTCAGGAAGATCTGCCAATTGTCTAGTTATAGCTTCCACCCGCATAGGATCAGGAGTTAAGAAGCGTTTTGTTTTTGGAAATTCATTTAACGAACTGCGATACATAGCCCCCAATTGAGCAATAGGTACCCAGCCATCATTATTGCCAGTGTCCGTTTTCCAGTCCACGACTCGAAAGGTTCGCCCCTCGGCATTAGCAGTTTTATGCCCGCCAACTTCAGCCTTTGGAAACGAACGACTGATCAATGATACCAATCGCTTTTCCACCGCTATTTTCAAATGTCCGTCAGGTCCTATGTCGCGCTCAAGATCCGCACATGCATTTAAAAACATCACTTCATCACCAAGTCCCTGCTCGCCGATCAGTAGCACCGTCTTAGCTAGCAGCTCTCCACCGACGGGTATTTGCGGAACATCCGTCACGAACAACATGCATTTTTCATATTCTGGATGAAGGCGCGCCGCATATTCCTGCCACCCCTCCTCTATGTCTCCAACCGAAAGCAAACCCAAACCAAGTCCGTAACGCATGGTTTCACGGTCTTCGGCAGAAGCTGGATTTATAAGTGCTTTTCTTCCGGCGAGAATGGCCCGCTTTCGATCACCGATTAACCCAGCAGCATAAGCCATATTGTGCCAGCCACGGGAAAACTCTGGGTTTAAGCGCAAAGCCTCTTCGTAAAAAACTATGGATTGATCAGGTTGCCCTTTCTCCAGTAGAACCGTACCCAAAGCATTCCACAAACTCGGGTCTTGTTCATGTACAAACAAGGCACTGCGCAACAGCTCAACAGCATCATCAAAACGACCAATATCACGCAAAACACCGGACAAATTGATGACCCCATCAACATTACCCGGCTTCATCTCTAAAAATAGCCGTAAAAACTTTTCGGCAGCCGGTAGCATATCAAGCTTCCACGCTACTAGAGATAGGTTCTGATAGATATCAGCATCATTTGGATCCAACTCCCACGCCCGCTGGTAAAAGCTCAGCGCTTTGGACAGATGACCTAGCTTTTCTACGGACACCGCTAAAACATGATTAGCAACAGCCGAATTTTCATCAACGTCTAACGCTCGCAAGGCCAGCTTGACCGCGTCTTGAGTTCGGCCTTGTTCATTGGCAGCCATTGACCGTTTCAAAATAGACAATATTTTTCGCTGCTTTCCCGAAGATCCCTGCCCTCTTATGGCGGCAATTTGCATACCGCCAACACTTCCCTTTGCCTCGCGCTTGGCCGATTCAGGAACAGAATTCAAAAACTCATCAGAAAAATTAGCCATAGAGCATCAACACCAATGCGGCGTTTCCTCATTAAAGAAAAGAATCACCCATAATTTGCCCCGAAAATACTCACTGAAGACTTAACAGCTATAAAACCATCAATCAGCCCCAAGGGCCTACAGGATGTTGCTGCACCTGTCCGCCCATCATAACCAAAGCTTCAATGCGTTTTTTTATTGGTGGGTGCGTTGCGAATAACCCTGAAATGCCGCCATTAGCAGCATTTTCTATGCACATTTGCTGCACATCAGGCGGCACCTCAAGATTTGAATTTCCAGAAATTTTCTGTAAGGCACGGATCATTGCATCAGGGTTGCGAGTTAGCTCCACCGCCCCCGCATCCGCTAAGAATTCCCGGCGCCTAGAAATAGCAAATCTAACCAAAACCGACAAAAACCAAGTGATACCTACAATTAGAAAAGCGATTAAAATTAAGACTCCGGCATTGCCACTTCCAGAACGGCGAAAACTCCGACTCCGCACCAAATTCACTCGAAACATACTGCGAAATACAATCTCCCCAACAAAGGAGAAAATCCCGACAAAAATAATTGCTACCACCAGCAACCGAACGTCTTTGTTGCGAATATGCGTCAATTCATGGCCGATAACCGCTTCTAGCTCATCATCGTCCAATCGCGCCACCAAACCACTGGTTAAGGTAACTGACATCGAATTCTCACGAATGCCGCTGGCATATGCGTTCAAAGCCGGGGTTTCAATAATCCGCAAAGCAGGAACTGGCATGCCACGGGAAATACATAAGTTTTCCAACATGTTATAAAGTTTAGGATTTTCTTTTCGCTCAATCTTTTTAGCACCGGTGGACGCATCGATCATATTTTGGTGCGCAAAAAAAGCGATAGTAAACCAGCCAATGGCTCCGAGCGCCGCAAACGGTAAAATCGTTGGAATGGCCGTGCCGGCGTTAAATAGCGAAGACTGCAAGTCCACAGCCCGCCCTGACATAACATCAAACAATAATAATAGCGCAAACAGCAAGCCACTTAGCAAAATGGGAAACCCGCACAAAAGCAGAATCGACTTTAAGTTATTGTTCCATATCTGCGTTTGCAGGCCATAGGCCGCCATTTTACAACTTTCACTTTAAAAACTGATATTTGGTGAAGCGTTTACCGCATCGCGTTCAGATGCGCCAACTTCAAAAAAGTCACGAATTTCAAAGCCAAACTGCTTGGCAAGTAAAACTGCGGGAAATTGCTCTTGTCCGGTATTGTATTCGGCCACCGAGTTATTGAAAAAGCGCCGGGCGGCGGCAATTTTGTTTTCTATATCAGATAGTTCAGACTGTAATTGTAGAAAATTAGTATTGGCTTTAAGATCCGGATAAGCCTCAGATAAAGCAAATAAGCTTTTCAACGCGCCAGTAAGCATATTTTCCGCAGCAGCCTGATCAGCTACATTGCCTGCTCCCATAGCTGTATTTCTGGCGTCAATTACGGCCTGTAGGGTTTCCTTTTCATGCTTGGCATAACCTTTAACGGTTTTCACCAAATTGGGAATTAAGTCATATCGTTGTTTTAATTGAACATCTATATCTGACCAAGCTTGATTGCAGGTCTGGCGCATCGCAATCAATCGGTTGTAAACCGCAACCAGATACAGGCCGATAACAACGATAATGCCCAATGTAATAAACATGCTAAGTTCCTATTCGCCATTAGATAAAGTTATACTAACAAAGTTCAATCAATAATTCATCCCCAAATAATTGAATTTTGCCCTAAAAATTAAGCTTATGATTGACCAAGAGAAACAGCAAACCTAATGGATTTTGGGAAACCCCTTTGCGCAATTCTACCGGCTTGCGCCCGCTTTCCAACCCACAACTTCCAATCCTGATAAGCTGTGCGACGACCTCCAGAAGATGTCCAAAACAACCCCTCTTCGCTGTCAAATACGATGGCATCTGACAATCCGCCATCCTTATAAGCCTGCAATCGTATCCCCTTGCCCCGGCTCATCTCATTAAGTTCGGATACCGGGTAAATTAGCACTTTTCTGTTTTCACCGACAACTGCTACATAATCACCATCCACCGGAACACATACACACGCCTCAATTGCTCCCGAAACATTGAGCACCTGTTTACCGCCACGAGTTAACGACATCACGTTTTGTTCTTTGACCACAAACCCGTAACCTGCAGATGAAGCCACAAGCAGTTTTCGTTGCGGATTGGCAACGAACATTGCAATAGTTACATGATGCTCTTCTAAGTCAATCATCAACCTGATCGGCTCACCATGCCCACGACCACCTGGCAATTTATCACAACCAAGAGTGTAAAATTTTCCGTTGCTCGCGAACAGGATCATTTTATCCGTGGTGTCAGCAGAAACCGCAAATGCAGCCCGATCTCCCTCTTTGAATTTAACTCCTGAAATATCAACATTTTTGCCTTTAAGCGCCCGTATCCAACCACGCTCAGACAAGACTACGGTGATCGGTTCTTTTACTACCAACGCCTCCAAAACTTCTTCGGCAGTGGTCAATGGCGCATCACAAATCTGAGTTCTGCGCGCATCACCGTCTTTGGCTGCAGCCAAAACCTTTTTGACGCCGCGCAGGTCAGAAGTAATCTTTTTCCATTGATAATCCTCGGAGTTGATTAATTGCTCAATATCCAATCGTTCATTACGCAAATTTTGATCTTCAACCCGAATTTCCATTTCTTCTAGCTTGCGCAAAGACCGAAGCCGCATATTCAAAATTGCTTCAGCCTGCGCTTCATTTAGAGAAAAGGCTTTGATCAATTGTTGCTTTGGATGGTCTTCCTCGCGGATAATCCGTATCACCTCATCCAGGTTTAAGAATGCGATTAAATAACCAGCTAAGGTATCCAGCCGATTAGCAATTTTATTCAGCCGCCACTTGCTTCGCCTTAGCAGTACTTCTTGCTTATGATCGAGCCAGCCTTGCAAGGCCTCACGTAAAGAACGCACCGCAGGGCGCCTAGTTTTATCCAGCACATTTAAGTTCAACGGCACCTTAACTTCTAACTCAGAAAGTCGGAACAGGGATTCCATAAACAATTCAGGATCAATAGTCTTGGTTTTTGGCTCTAAAATCACCCGTACATCTTCTGCTGACTCATCTCTGACATCACCAAGTAATGGTAATTTTTTGGTTTCGATAAGCATTGCCAATCGTTCAATCAATCGTGACTTTTGCACCATATAAGGTATTTCCGTGATTAGGATTTGCCACTGCCCATGCGAAAGCCGCTCAATTTCCCATTTCGCTCGCAAGCGAAAGCCGCCGCGTCCGGTTTCGTAACTTTCAGCAATTTTTGCAGCATCCTCAACCAGCACTCCGCCAGTTGGAAAGTCTGGCCCCGGAATATACTTCATCAAAGTAGCAACAGAGGCATTTGGGTGTTTAATCAAGTACAAACAAGCATCAATCAGCTCGCTGGCATTATGCGGTGGAATCGAAGTTGCCATGCCAACAGCAATTCCAGTTGTACCATTGGCCAGTAAATTTGGAAATCCAGCCGGCAGCACTACTGGCTCATCATCATCACCGGAAAAAGTCTCGCGAAAATCAACGGTATCTTCGTCAATGCCTGCAAGTAATAGCTCTGCTGCATTAGTCAACCTAGCTTCGGTATAGCGCATAGCAGCTGCACCATCACCATCAATATTACCAAAATTGCCCTGACCATCAACCAAAGGATAGCGTTGAGCGAATGTCTGCGACAATCTAACCATCGCATCATAAACCGCTTGGTCGCCATGAGGGTGGAAACGACCAATTACATCACCAACCACTCGTGCGCATTTTTTAAACCCGGTTTCTGGCTTTAACTTCAACTCACGCATCGCGTACAATATCCGACGATGCACAGGCTTTAGGCCGTCTCGCAAATCCGGCAAAGCCCGCTGAGTGATAGTTGACAGGGAATAAGCCAAATAACGATTGCTCAAGGCTTCATCAAAGGACTCTTCGACGATTCCATCGCTTAGTGTCGGTGTTTTAGTCATAATTACAGTTCCAAAAAGAGAATCGCTTGCCCTAGCTTACAAAACAAGACGCAATATCGCAGGGCGCAAATGTCAAAATATTATTTTTTTAAACTAAGTGTCTTTGCACCTATAGCTCAAGAATGTCATCAGGGCTTTTTGGCATTTCATTTTTTGCTGGCGACCGTTTTTTTTCAGTTGCGTCACACAGTGCCGATCTTTGCGTCTCAACCGGTTTGGAAACAAATTCAACCACATTTACTTCTACCGGATTTCTTTTCACCAACTTGCGAGGAGGAATCGTATATACCAATCGACCGTTTTGGCGGGTCATTGAGCGTTTATCAGACAATACAAAGTTAAGTTTCTTTATTAAATCTGCTGGCACAACAGGACTAGCCATAAATTGTGTTGCCCCAGCCCGCAGCCCATCAGACATTACCCTACGATTCAGGTTTCGTGACACAAGTATAACCGGTGTTGCCGCAACTTTATCTAAGTTTTGATGGCGAACAGCATGCAAGATGCTTTCAGCAAACTTTTGATCCGGATCCCAATTACAAAACACCACCGAAGGTGGCTTAGAAATAATAGAGACAATCGGGGTTTCACAATCTTCAAACGGACGTACTGAATAACAACCAAAATCACGCAACAATGCACCTAAGTTCCCCCGTGATACCTTGTCAGGGTCAATCAGCATGACATCCATGCGTTTTATGCGCGTACCGTATTCCATTCGCTCGCTATTTGCTTGGCTGAACAGCCCGTATAACTCTTATCTGTTAAAAAATCATTGGCCCACAAATAAATAATCAAAATTATTACATTCACGGAAGATTAACACTAGGCTTGAAATTTGGTGCCCTACTTCGTTAAGGTTTGCAACTAGATTAATAGCACTGAGTCGGCTGAAAAAAGGTAAGCACCATGAAGATTGAACGGAAATTCACCAAGCAATCATCCGGCCCATATGCAGGTATCGAGTTTCAAAACCTAGCCAGTGTTATTTCTAACCCTGATGGTGAGACCATTTTTGACGCCGGCAATGTCACCGCTCCTAATGGTTGGAGTCAGGTCGCCATTGATATTATGGCGCAAAAATACTTTCGCAAAGCTGGCATTCCTGCCATCACTAAGCCTGTAGAAGAAGATGGTATTCCCCACTGGTTACGACGCCGGGAACCAGACTTAGAGCAAATAGAACAATTACCCGAGACTGAACGCTATATCAGTGAAACCAGCGCCAAGCAGGTGTTTGAGCGAATGGCGGGGGCTTGGACCTATTGGGGTTGGAAATCAGGTGTCTTTGATGACGAATCTGACGCCTCTACCTTTTTTGACGAAGTCCAGTTCATGCTGGCCGCACAAATAGCCGCACCTAATTCACCGCAATGGTTTAATACTGGCCTGCACTGGGCCTATGGCACCACTGGCCCAGCTCAAGGTCATTATTATGTGGATCATCAAACTGGCGATGTGCATTTATCAACTTCAGCTTATGAACGACCACAACCACATGCCTGTTTCATTCAATCCTTGCGTGACGACTTAGTTGGCGAAGGCGGGATCATGGATTTATGGGCCAGGGAGACAAGGTTATTCAAATACGGTTCAGGAACTGGAACTAATTTTTCAGCGCTTCGCGGCAATGGCGAACCACTTTCAGGTGGTGGTCACAGTTCTGGCTTGATGAGTTTTTTACAAGTGGGCGACCGAGCTGCTGGAGCTGTAAAATCTGGTGGGACAACCCGCCGAGCTGCAAAAATGGTGATCGTAAATGTAGATCACCCAGATGTTGAAGAATTTATTGGCTGGAAAGTCAAAGAAGAGGCCAAAGTTGCAGCACTGGTCACGGGATCAAAAATCTTAAAGCGGCATTTGAATGCAATTTTTAATGCCTGCACCCGCTGCGAAGGCACGGATGATGATTGTTTTTCTCCAATCAAAAACGCAGCATTAAAACGTGAAATAATCCTAGCCAAAGCCAACGCAATTCCAGAATCTGCCATTGAACGGGTAATCCAACAGGCCAAAAATGGAATAAAAGAATTGCATTTAGCTGAATTTGATACTGATTGGGATTCAGAAGCCTATGCGACCATATCAGGACAAAACTCCAATAATTCCATTCGGGTCACCGACGGGTTTATGCAGGCCGTGGAAGAAAAATCACCGTGGGATCTGATAAACCGGCGCGGGGGTAAAGTTCACAAAACCGTCGATGCCACAGAGCTTTGGAATAAAATTTCATTGGCCGCATGGTCTTGCGCTGATCCTGGTCTGCAGTTCCATGACACAATTAATAGTTGGAACACATGCGCCAAATCCGGTGACATTACAGCATCAAACCCTTGTTCTGAATATATGTTTCTTGATGATACCGCATGCAACCTTGCATCGCTGAATTTGAAAAAGTTTTCAACCGCCCCTGATCAATTTAATACAAATGAATTTCAGCACGCCTGCCGGTTATGGACCATTATTTTAGAAATATCCGTAACAATGGCTCAATTTCCGGCACGAAACATTGCTTTACGCTCATTCCAATTTCGTACACTAGGGTTGGGATTTGCCAATATTGGCGGCCTATTAATGAGTAGCGGTATCGCCTATGATTCAGCAGAGGGCCGGGCTTTAGCTGGAGCGATCTCATCTCTACTTAGCGCTCAAAGTTACCTTACTTCTGCGGAACTGGCTCGCGATCTAGGTGCTTTTAGTGAATTTGAGAAAAATCGCGAACCAATGTTACGGGTTATCTCGAACCATGCCATTGCTGCAATGGGCGATGTTAATGCAAAATATGATAATCTGACTATCCCTCCAACTCCACTTGACCACGACAATTGCCCAATCGCAGGATTAAGTGAACTATCAGCGCAAACTTGGCAAAACGCCCTAAAACTTGGCGCGCAATACGGATTTCGCAATGCACAGATCAGCGTAGTCGCCCCCACAGGCACTATTGGTTTGGTTATGGACTGCGACACCACAGGAATTGAGCCTGATTTTGCTTTGGTTAAATTTAAAAAGCTCGCCGGCGGCGGTTATTTGAAGATTATCAATAATTCCGTTCCTTGCGCCCTAAAGGCATTAGGTTATTCACCCGAAGAGAGTCAGGAAATTTCCGAATATGCTGTCGGCAAAGGTACTTTGCAAAATGCGCCGGACATCAATCATAAAACTTTGGCCGCCAAAGGGATGACCTCCTTTGAGCTGGAAAAAATTGAGACGGCATTAACAGATACTTTTGATATCCGTTTTGCCTTTACTCGTTGGACACTAGGTGATGGTTTTTGCAAAGATGGACTGGGATTAACCCAATCACAACTTGATGATCCAGCGTTGGACATATTAAGCGCTATTGGTTTTACCAATGAAGAAATTGAACGCGCTAATATTTACTGTTGTGGCTCAATGAGCATAGAGGGCGCTCCGCATATTCGCGATGAACATTTACCGGTTTTTGACTGCGCTAGTTTATGCGGTCGAACCGGAACCAGAACTTTATCTGTAGAAGCACATCTATCAATGATGGCCGCAGTACAACCGTTCATTTCCGGGGCCATCTCCAAAACCATAAACCTACCCAATGATGCCAGCATTGAAGACTGTGGCCAAGCTTACTACAAAGCATGGAAGTCTGGAATAAAAGCCGTAGCACTGTACCGAGATGGCTCTAAGCTGTCCCAACCCTTAAACAGTTCTTTGTTTGACCAGACTGATCTTGATGCACTAGAGGAATCTGAAACTTCAATACCAGAAAAATCCAGAATAATTGCGGAGCGCGTTGTTGAAAAAGTTATTGAACGCGTCATTGAAACTCCGGCAAAACGCCATAAACTTCCTGATCGCCGCAAGGGCTATATTCAAAAAGCAAGTGTCGGAGGCCACAAAGTCTATTTACATACTGGTGAATATGAAGACGGAAGTCTGGGTGAAATATTTATCGACATGCACAAAGAAGGTGCTGCCTTTCGAAGCCTGATGAACAATTTTGCCATCGCCATTTCAATTGGATTGCAATACGGGGTTCCGCTAGAAGAATTTGTCGAAGCCTATGTATTCACCCGCTTTGAGCCAGCCGGCTTAGTTACTGGAAATGATAGAATCAAGAATGCAACATCAATCCTAGATTATCTGTTCCGAGAAGTTGCTGTCTCGTATCTGGGCCGCGATGACCTAGCTCACATTGCTCCCGAAGACCTGCTGGAAACTCTTGGCAAAGGCGTTGAGGCAGACAAAGCTCAGGGCCAAACTTCAGCCAGTGAATATATTTCCATGGGCTTTGCACGAGGGCAAGTTCCAGAAAATGTGGTAATGTTTTTGCCAACCGGATCCGAAGGGCAAGATAGCTCCCGCTCACAAGTGGAAACCGTAAGCCAAAATCCAATAGCTAACTCCAGCGCTGGAATTTTAGATGCTGTTGGCCCAGCAACAACAGCAAAAAATGGATTGCCACCTGGGTCAAGCGCCCGTGAACAATCAAGAGCCCGCGGCTATACCGGTGATGCCTGTTCAGAATGCGGGCATTTCACACTGGTCAGAAACGGTACTTGTTTGAAGTGCGATGTTTGCGGCTCTACCACTGGCTGTTCATAAATTGCCAACTGATTGCTGCTACCTTCCTCAAGGTATCGATCAATCAGGGCAGAGAAATGAAACCATTTTTGCAACTGGCCGCCATTTTATTGGCTGTGTCCTCAACACCGGCATTCACGCAAGATGCCGGACAGGTTGAGCGCGTGCGCCTAGGAAACTCTTGTGCAAAATGTAATCTGTTTCAAGCAGACCTTTCATTTCTTGACTTAAGTGGGAGGGACTTTTCCCAATCAAGATTACGCCAATCTGATTTAAGCCTATCCACCATGAACCAAGCCAATTTTTCAGGCGCTGACTTATCGGTAAGCAATTTATTTGGTGGACGCTTTACTTCCGTTAACTTCCGCCAAACCAATCTGCAAGGAGCAATATTGGTTGGTGGTTATTTTGGTGGTGCAGACTTTTCCGAAGCAAATTTGTCTGGAGCTTTAATCTCTGGCGCAGATTTCCAAAATGCCAAAATCAGTCAATCGCAACTAAACGACACCTGCGGTGATGAATTCACCAAATTACCTGCAGGATTACAAGTCGGGTTTTGTTAGCATATTTTTAGCTTGCTATTTTCAGTAAAAAATCAATTTTACCCATCAATAAAAAAGCCCCGACCAACTGACCGGGGCTTTCTCATATAATTTCAGACGGTTTAGTACTTTCCGGTCAAGCGGACATAGTAGAATCCACCATTGTAACCCATTGGTGAAGTTGCAGGATATTTCGATCCAACAATATTCCCCCAAGGATTTAAATCAGGGAAATTGTTAAGTAGGTTTTGTGCGCCTACTGCAATTTCAAAGTTTTCGGTTACATCAAAGCCAACTTGAGCGTCAAATGTGACTTCCGCCCCAGCATTAATCGGAAATGCTAAGTTTGAATCCAGATGGTCTTCAAAGTACGAACCATAATAGTTAGCCCGAGCCAGTAAATTCCACGGCCCTTGATTATGGGTCAAAGTAAAGCTGCTGCGCCAAGCAGGAAGATTGTCTTCTAACTGCCTGATACGACCAGCACCCAATGAACCAGCATTGCTTACCTTGGTGTCAGTATAGTTGACTGTCCACAATGCATTGGTTGAACCGGCACCAAAATCAAGCGGCATGGTTACGACCAAATCAGCACCACGTGTTCTGGTGTCGAAGTCATTGTTGAAGAAGTTGAAGCTTGTTAGATCTTCCGATCCAGCAAAATCAGCCGCATTCAATACACCAGCAGCATCCAGAGCATTCAACAATTGTGAAGTTGAGTCATTAGCACCAAAAGCCACACCATTATTAGTCGCTGTAATACGTAACGCGCCAATAAAGTCCTGGGTTCCAGAAGTAGCAATCCGATCTCTCACATTGATATTGAAGAAGTCCAGCGTGATAGTCGCTGCGCCCACATTAAACACAGTACCAACAGTAAAGCTGTCAGAAGACTCAGGCCCTAATGTTGGCCGGGTGCCGCCTTGGCTTACAATAAAGTCAGAGATGAACTGACCCGCACCAGATGTTAGTGGAATTGTACCACGGTCAACCAATTGAGTTCCAACAAAAACAGTGGAGATATTGGTTACATTGGCCTGTCCAGCAGTTGGAGCATGGAAGCCCGTGCTGTAAGTACTACGCAAACGGAAATCATCAGTAACCTTGAAAACGCCACCAAGTTTGTAATTGGTAGTGGTTCCAAATGCTGTGTAGTCCTCATAACGAACCGCAGCTTGCAGGATCAAATTTTCCGTAACATCAGCCTCTGTTTGCAGATAAAAAGCAATATTACTTTGACTGCTGGTTCCAGCGGTTCCAGGTGTAAAGCCACCAAAACCGTTGGAGCTAGAGGAGAAGCCCTGTCCATTTGGAAACGCCGGTGATGGCGCTGAAAGCGGACCAATTGCATAAGATGCAGGATCGCCAGAACGAATAGAGAAAGCCTCAGAACGGAATTCAAAACCAGCGGCGATATTCAAGTCAGAGGCAAAGCCTGCGACCGGCATATTATAAGCGAAATCCGCATTGATAATGTTTTCTTCCTGACTGTAACCACCTGGATTAAACGAGGTTGGTGTGTCTGGCCCCAAAGACGCATTAATGGTGTTAAAGATAAAGAAATCAGCGTCATTCTTACCGTAGGTATAGCTGATATCATAAGAAACTTTCTCAGCAAATGGCACATCACCTTTAATACCAACGGTCACACCTTTGTCTTGTAGATTACCACCAAAACGTGGAGTGAAACCACCTGGGAACATTTCCAAGAAAGAGAAGCAATTAGGATCAGCATTAACAGAGGCCAACAGACCAGCATCAGGTATTACGCCGCCGGTTCCAGTTAAAGGGATACCAGCAATACAATCGCCAGCAGTGTTGCCAGAGAGGTCTCCAACCAATACTGAAGGCACACCATTTGGATCAGCCATGCCAGTAATTGGGTCAACGAGAGGCCCTGCAAATACGCCGCCACGATTAGTTGGGTTGCGGAAGAAGAAACCGCCCTCAACACGCCGTTGCGCGTAGTTACCAAATGCATATATCTGGCCATTATCGGCAAAATCAACACCCATATTGATGAATGTCTTAATGTCATCATCAACTTTTGGCTGACCCCACACTTGAGCAGGATTAGCAACAGCCGTATTGCCTGCAGCAATTAAAGCCGCTGCATCAGAACGCTGAATCGAACGAGATGTATCGTCCACATTGCGCCATTCACCCGTGATGTTGACAAAACCGTTATCACCCAAAGGCAGGCCAACATTTGCAGCAACTGACCACTCGTCGCCGTCGCCGCTATAAGTTGAGCCGTATTTGGCCTGAACCATGGCACCATCGGATGCGTCTTTTAGAATAAAGTTCATTACGCCAGCAATAGCATCTGAACCATATTGCGTTGCCGCACCATCACGAAGCACTTGCAGGTTCTTCAACGCCAATGCCGGAATAACAGAAATATCTGGACCTTGGGCACCATCAGAAATGCCGCCACCAAGGAAGCTGATAACTGCTGCGCGCTTCAACCGTTTGCCATTTACCAGAACCAGTGTCTGGTCAGGAGACAGGCCGCGAAGGTTGGCAGGACGGATCAGGGTTGCCGCATCAGAAATAGGCTGGGTGTTCACATTATAAGATGGAACGGTTGCCCGAACCAAATCCGTAAGATCACCACCAGCTTGATTTACGAAATCGGCGCCAGAAATCACATCAACGGGAGCAGGCGTATCAACCGCAGAGCGGCCTTTACGACGGGTACCCGTCACAATGATGTTGTCTTCATATGCTTCAGCATCTTGCGCCAAAGCAACCGGGGCACTTACAGCACTGACCATCAGTGCGGAGACCCCCATTAGTAGTATTTTTTTACTCATCGATTTAACCTCAACTAGGAATTTTCTTGCAAAAAATCGCCAAAAACAGCGATTCCTTAACCTGCCTTAAAATATTAACGATAGGCAATCATTATCACTTGGCAAAATCGGATTTTGGGAGAAAACACCTAGTTTTGGCACAATTACGAAACAAAAGTGTCAATAAGGTCACACAAAACCATATGAACGATGGTTTTCTTGCGAAACTTTCCAAAACTCTGATATTGAATTTCGGCACAAATATATTCATCCGAAGCACTCATCAATTATCTTATCTGCATCAATCATTGCTATTCTACAATTTCATCATATTCAAAAATTTTACATTGATTTCACAAAAACTTGGCAAAGCAGTCGTGAACCGGTTACCCTTTACCTGTTGATAGGATTGTTCGATGAACTTCCTCAATAAATTTGAGCAGTCACCACGACCAACCCCTGCTGTATTGCTCCAAGTCTTTAGAAAACCGTGTGCAATTTGTGCGCTCGGCTCTTGATTGAAAATGGAGCATATATATGTCTGCACGAATTACAGTAAAACTGCTTGCACAGCGGAAATTTGCACCACTTATTGTCGCTCAAGCTCTGGGGGCGTTTAACGATAATATCATCAAATTTTCACTGATGATCCTGACCGGCTATGGTTTGTTGAAATTTGGTACAGTTCCTGATCGTTATATGGTTCCATTAGCGGCCAATACATTTGTCATACCAATTTTTCTCTTTTCAGCAGTTTCTGGACAATTAGCAGATAAATTTGATCGCACACGCATAATGCAATTAGCTAAATTCGGTGAAGTTTTTCTGATGATTATCGCCTCGTCAGGGTTTTTGCTGCAAAGCACCCGACTCATGTTTTTGTCATTATTCTTGATGGGGACACAATCTGCGATTTTTGCCCCGGCCCGTTTGGCTTCAATGCCTTATTTCCTAAATGATGAAGAATTAGTGCCAGGCAATGCACTGGTTAGTGGGAATGTTTTTCTGTTCACTCTAGCAGGTTCATTAGTAGGAACTCTGGCTTTGGTTGCAAAAGTTGACGGCGCATATCAATTTACAGAAAATGGAGCATTGTTTGTTAGCATATTACTTATCGTTTGTTCGATAACGGGTTGGATCTCCATCCGGTTTTTACCCCCATCACCGCCACCAGAGCCAAATCTAAAAATTAGTTTTAATTTTCTAGCACAAACCTGGAAGTTGTTAAAATTTGTGGGTGAAGATCTCAAAATACTACGCCCTGTTATGGGCATTGCCTGGTTCTACGCAATGGGTGGCGCTTTTCTGGCGGTACTTCCCACCTATGTCAAAGATGTACTGTTTTTGGATAATTCAGTCGTAGCAATACTAATTGTTGTATTTAGTATTGGGGCTGCGATAGGGGCTATTTTATGCGGCGTACTTTCTTCCAAAAACAATGCCATATTATTTTCAATTATCGGTTTATTCTTGTTAGCTGTATCAACTGCAGACGTTTATTTTTTGAGCAATAATATACAAAAATTTGATTACACAACCGCCGGGCCATTTTTGAATGATTCTAGCAATTGGCATCTAATAGCAGCATTATTTGCAGCATCTGTGACCTCAGGCATGTTTGTTGTACCCTTACAAGCCATAGCCCAACGACGCGCTCACATAGACGTCCGCGCACGAACCATGGCGGGCAGCGCGCTAATGAATGCCGCAGCGGCCATTATCGGCCAATTTGCACTGGTTTATACAGGTTTAGCCGGGCTGTCAGTGCAATCGGCATTTGCCGGAATGGCAATTATCAGCATTATTGGCACAATTTATATGATCCGAAGTAAGATGAAAGGCGCGTTCTAAATTTCAATATACCGGTCTATGATAATTGCTTAATCATCAAGTATAAACATGGCTTATCTGCCAACCTAACTTAACCCATACCAAATAATTTTAGCCATTGTCCCCAGGCTTACCTTGTGCTGATCGCCCATCATTACGCCTAAAAAATCATCCAAAATAGTTTGATCTCTTGCGCAGGCCTTTATGGCAAGATTACTCCACATTGGTGATGCCAGTTTTTGCTTCATCTTCCAATTGCTCTCGAAATGCCTTGCAAACCGGTCTTTAAAGTTTTGCTCGAAGGTTTCCAATGCCTGCACAAGCGGTATTTGACTATCGAATGCACCATGCAACGCTTCTGCACAGGCAATACCAGCATACATTCCATAAAAAATCCCCTCACCGGAAAGTGGGTTAATCATCGAGCCAGCATCACCGATCAATGCGGCAGGCCCGTCGTTAAATGCCAGTTTGCTAATTGGCGCAGCATAAGGCAAAGGTGCCGATTGCAGGTCGGTCAAATCAAAGCTGGTTCGGTACCTATCCATCACCAATTGATGATATTCATCAAGAAGCTGCCGCAAAGCTTTGTCTGATCTTTGCAGGCGCAAAGCATCAATACCGATCCCAAAGTTTACAACACCATCCCCAACAGGAAAAATCCAGCCATAGGCAGGCAATAAAGAACGGATAAAGTCTAGCCTCAGTTCTTCTACCGAGTTTTCAGCCAATCCATAGGCACGAAGCCCAACCCCCGTTGTTTGCGTTGAATTAAGTGGAACCCCTAAAAACCGTCTGACTTTAGAGGTGGCACCATCCGCACCAATCAAAACCCGGCAGTATAAATTTTGAACATAACCATCACGCATTCTTTTTAATGTAACTGTCCACAAACCTTTGACCGAGTCGAACCGAATTCCAGTGCAGGCGTGACCAGAAAAATCGTTGGCGCCTAACTGCAATGAATTTTCAAAAAGCATATGATCAAATTGCTTGCGTGGAACCACGTATCCAATAGCAGTTTTTCCACCAATTGTAGGCAAATACCCCGAAGCCTCGACCCCAGAAGGCCCGCCCACCGAAGCGTTTTTAATTGCAGATAAATGAGATAATTTGTCTAAAAGACCAAGGCGCTTTAAACACTCTACAACCCCAGGCCCTAATCCATCTCCACAACATTTATCCCGCGGAAACTGCTCGCGATCAACCAAAGCAACTCGAAGACCTTTTTTTTCACAAAGCACGCTGGCCGCTGAAGCACCAGCAGGCCCGGCACCAATCACAATTGCAAAGAACACGTCATTCATCGTAAAAACTGACCTAAATTACCTTACCAACGCGCATCTAAATAGCACTGCTGTGCAATAAAGGGCAGTATCACAATAATATGATAGACGGTGCAGATGATATGTTTTTTACAACCTATCATTGCGCTTAAAAGAACGACCCGTAGAACCACTCTAGCACAAGGAAATGGTACCGCCTCTTGGTCTCGAACCAAGGACCTCCGGTTCCACAAACCGGCGCTCTAACCAACTGAGCTAAGGCGGCACAAACAACTTCGTTTCCGGCGCGGAACCTAATGTGAGCAGCGCCCATAGGCAAGCCCGCAAACATGTCTAAATGTAAAATTCTTCAGATCATTTTCATATTAAACATAACCCTTAGTACGGATATATGTATCAATATCGCGAATCCTTGTCTCAGGAGAAGGGTGAGTCGATAAAAATTCTGGCTTTCGTGATCCAGAACTGTCCGCAGCCATTCTTTCCCATAATCGCACCGATTGCCTAACATCATAGCCGGCACGATACATATAATCGACGCCAAGCTTATCTGCCTGAGATTCGTGCCTGCGCGAAAAGGGAAGTATTACGCCAAATGTAACCCCTGCCCCCAAAATTGCGGCAATCTCATTTCGATACCTTGTATCTGATTGAGATAAAACCGCATTAGCGGCCAGCAACCCAGCTTGCGTCGCCTTTTGAGTTGAGTAGCGCGCTGCAGCATGGCGACCAACCACATGGCCGGTTTCGTGTCCCATAATCGCCGCTAATTGGTGATCATTTTCGGTAAAATCCATCATTCCTCGATAAAAACCGACTTTACCACCGGGCATGACAAAAGCATTTTTCTGATCAGAATCAAAAATCGCATATTCCCATTTTTGGTTTTGACGATTAGCGGCTTTGACAATTTTCCCGCCAACACCCAAAAGGCGAGAATTCATTGCCCGATTAGAATAAACCGGAGTTTGACGCTTGGCATCGCTCCAAGCCGAAGCCGCCATCTGCGCCAATTGCCCATCGCTAACTAATAAAAACTGGCTTTCTCCGGTGTCTGGATTGGTGACACAAGCGGTAACACTACCCGCGGCCAAACCCGCAATCAATTGCCTTCGACTAAGAGTTACATCCATAAGCCACCCCCCTCGCATAATTTATGGCGATCACCTCTCGCGACTCTGCCTTTAATACAGTATACTGCACAGGATACAGAATCTCAATTATAACTCTTATTGCGGGAGAGGCTCCTTCATGTTTCGCATTATTGGCGCGCTATTTGCCCTTATTTTCTTAGCTATAACAGCTCTTTTTATTGCTGCATTGATAATACCTAAAGATGTTTACAAGGCCCGTATTGAGCAACAAGGTACTGAGATGCTTGGGCGCGAGCTTGTTATTGTCGGCGATATTAGCTTAGCCTTATTTCCAAAAATTTCAGTCACAGCCAATAAAGTGCAAATCGCAAACCCTCCTGAGTTTTCATCCAAAGCATTCATAACCACAGAGCAAATGCGTGTTGGCATTCGCCTATTACCATTATTTTCCAAACAAATAGAGATCACCGAATTTGTATTGATGCAACCAGACATTTCATTGGAAAAAACCGCTAGCGGCACAGTGAATTGGGTGATTAGCAAAAACAAAACAGCCAATGATGGTAATCCAAAAGGGTTTTCTAGAAACTCCACAGCAATGCCCCTGCAAGCCAGCCTTGGCGATGTGCGTTTTGTTAATGGAAGCGCTATTTATTTTGATCACGGTACAAACTCAAAAACAACAGTTTCTAAGATTAATTTGCAATTAAAAATGCCGAGCATGAAGCAAGAAATATCCCTTACCGGGGATATGCACATTAAGGAGCAAACAATTTCAATCAATATGCATTTAGCCAGTCTCGCAGATTTTTTGAACGGCAGAGAAACTCCATTTTCTTTAAAGTTAGCGTCGGATATGATGCAGACAAATTTTGATGGCGTATTTTTATCTAGCTCAGATATTAAATTTTCTGGAAAATTAGATTTGAACATTTCATCACTAAAGCAGCTTGCAAAAATAGCTGGCACCGACTTCAATCCGGCGCCAGAGACTTTTGAAACAGCTTCTTTCTCTGGTGAAGTTGATGGACAATTAAATCGAATTTCGTTCAAACAAGCGACATTTAACTTTGACCAAGTCACCGGAAAAGGCGATTTTTCAATTACTCTGACAAATGAGAAACCAACGCTAAGCGGCACACTTTCCATTGCCAATTTGAACCTAAACCCATACTTGCCCCCGGTTCCAGCACCCGGAACACCGATTGCTCCGTGGAGCAAGCAAGAGCTAGTTTTGGACATGCTCCAGCTCGCCAATATCGATATGCGTCTTAACATTGCCAGAATGAAAATGCGCAATATCGAATTTACAGAAACCAAAATAAAAGCCATCTTGGAAAATGGCCGCTTGCAAAGTACATTTGAAAAAAGCAACCTTTATGGCGGCAACGGATCTGGAAAAATTGTCTTAAACAGCCGCAATCACAAAAACGCCCTAACAATAAAGGGGGAAATTGTCGGCGTGCAAGCGCTGCCACTGTTTGCGGCAGCCACCGGATTTGACCGTATTGAGGGCGTCGGCCAAGTGCAATTCGATGTGGCTGCAGCAGGTAAATCTATAGATGCGATGATGCAATCCTTGCGCGGCACGAGTGCTATGCAATTGCGTGATGGCACGATCCGTGGGGTTAATTTAGCGCAAGTATTACGAAATGCACAAAGTTTCTTATTATCCGGATCAATGGCTGCCAATGACAACACTCCGGCAAAAACTGATTTTTCTGAGCTTTCGGGATCCTTCAAAATCACCGGGGGAGTTGCAAAAAATACTGATATGCTGATGGTCGGCCCCCTCGTGCGCGTTACTGGGCAAGGTCAGATTGATCTTGGCCGCCAAACACTGGATTATCAGTTAAAACCACGCGCGGTTGCTTCGCTAAAAGGGCAAGGCGGAGATGCAAGTCTACAAGGATTGAACGTCCCGTTCCGCCTGCAAGGGCCGTGGAACCAGATCAAAGCTGGTATTGATACCAGCGTCCTACAAAAACAAGCCTTGCAAAGAGCAAAAAACGAGGCTGCGAAACTGGTTCGTGATAATGTGGGGGGCAGCTTAGGCGGCGTTCTTCAAGGGTTTTTAGGCGCACCTGATAAAAAAGAGCAAACAACCCCGCAACCAAAAAAACAATTGTCCGACGAAGAAAAAGCCCTTGGCATTTTAGGGGATTTGTTTGGTCTTGGACAAAATAAAGAAAAACAGGGTGAAAAACCACAATCAACCGGTCACGATTGATTGAACAATACGAGCTTGCAGAGTTTAAGATAAACAGGCAATTTAACGATCACCAATCAAATTAAATATAAAGGAAAGCGCTATGCGACTTATGCCCATGTTCGTTTTTGCAGCAGCGCTAATAGCTGTCATGTCAATTTCCGCTAAAACTGTTGCTGCGCCGCCTGAAAAACCAATATCCGGAGACCGAGTTTCCGGTGATTATTTCCAAACTAGAAGCGCGGTTTTGGGTAAAAATGGCATGGCTGCTACTGCCCAACCATTAGCCAGTCAAATTGCCATTGATGTGCTAAAAGCTGGCGGAAACGCAGTTGATGCCGCCATCGCCGCCAATGCAGCTTTGGGCCTAATGGAACCAGTGGGCAATGGAATTGGTGGTGATTTGTTTGCCATTATCTGGGATCCAAAAACCAAGCAGCTCTACGGCTTAAACGGCTCTGGTCGTTCGCCTAAGGCTATGGATCTCGAGGAATTGAAAAAACGTCTAAACGGAGCTGATGGAATTCCTCCCGTTGGAACTCTACCGGTTTCAGTGCCCGGCACCGTGGATGCTTGGTTCGAGATGCATGATAAATTTGGCAAATTGCCAATGACTGAAATTCTCGCTCCTGCGATTTCATATGCACAAGATGGATTTGCGGTCACCGAAGTGATTTCCTATTATTGGCAAAACAATATGCGACGGTTTCAACCATTTGTGGACAGTGGAATTCTTGAGGAATTTGACAATGCCAGAGCCACATATTTAATCGCAGGAAAAGCTCCGGCCGAGGGAGATATTTTCAAAAACCCAGATCTAGCAAAAACCCTGACCCTTATCGGTCGCGAAGGCAGAGACGCCTTTTATAAAGGCCAGATCGCCAAAACCATAGATGCCTATATGAAGCGAATCGGCGGGCCATTGCGTTATCAAGATTTTGCTGCCCATAAATCCGAATGGGTACAGCCACTTTCAGCAGACTATCGCGGGGTAACTCTTTGGGAGCTGCCTCCCAATGGCCAAGGAATTGCCGCCTTGCAAATGCTCAACATTTTAGAGGGCTTTGATATGAAGTCTGCCGGGTTTATGACCGCAAAAAGCATAAACTTGCAAGTAGAGGCCAAGAGATTAGCGTTTGAGGACAGAGCCAAATATTATGCCGATCCCGATTTTGCCAAAGCTCCGATCAAAGAGCTACTTTCCAGTCAATATGCCGATGCCCGCAGATCACTGATCACACCGGGCAAAGCGATGGCTGCACCTTTGGCTGGTGATCCCAAAGCCCTAAAAGATGGTGATACCACCTACCTTACCGTCGCCGATAAAGACGGCATGATGGTCTCCTTGATCCAGTCTAATTACCGGGGCATGGGTTCTGGTTTGGTGCCAGATGGTTTGGGTTTCATGCTGCAGGATCGCGGACAATTATTTAGCCTAGAGCAAGGCCATGCAAATCAATATGAACCTGGAAAACGCCCATTTAACACCATTATACCGGCTTTTGTGACCAAAGACGGCAAGCCGTGGATTTCCTTTGGATTAATGGGCGGCGGCATGCAGCCTCAGGGCCACACCCAGATAATCGTCAATATGATAGATTACGGATTAGGTCTGCAAGCAGCCGGAGATGCAGCGCGATGGCGCCATGAAGGATCCTCAGAACCAACCGGCCCCAAAGCCGACGGTGTTGGTACACTTCATCTTGAAAATGGTGTGCCAGAAAATGTCCGGGCTGAACTTGAAGCAATGGGTTATACTCTTGGACGTAGCGATGGCGGCTTTGGTGGTTATCAAGCTATTATGCGCGACCCAAAAACCGGAGTGTATTTTGGTGCCTCTGAAATGCGTAAAGACGGTGCCGCTATTGGGTATTAAGGAATTTGCGACAACATCTGCGCGGGAGAAAAGGCGAACTCTGAGGTTTTACATAATCCTTAAAAAATCACCAATAAACCGCCACTCCGGCGCAGGCCGTAAGTCCATCCTTGTACTTTGATATTCGCTATTGAGCGAGTAAGGTACGTCATGGCAAAGAAACCATGCGTATATATTCTTAGCAATCGCAAGAACGGTGCAATGTACGTGGGCGTGAGTGCAAACCTTACAGAACGGATTCACACTCACAAACAGAACAAACCCGGCTCATTCAGCGCAAAATATAGTATTGTCCGATTGGTTCATGTGGAGTTTTTCGAAACCATGATCGACGCAATCACCCGCGAAAAACAAATCAAAAATTGGAAACGGGGTTGGAAGGTAAACCTGATTGAACAAGACAATCCCGATTGGAACGACCTGTACGAACGAATAAATTAGTGAGCCATCACGTCTTTCATATAAAACCATGAGCCAGTGTTCATTCACCATCATCCGTTCTCGCGCCACGGGCAAGGATGGATACCGGATCAAGTCCGGCATGACGGGGCGTTTCTAAAACCCAATTCCGTCACTGCGAAAGTTTTAACTGTTCTATATCTTCATTTTAACACTGAATATCAACTCACCACGTTCGTCACTCCGGGCTACGACCCGGAGTCCATCCACTAACCATTCAGTTTAGGCAACGGATGGAAATACATTCACAACCCGAAAATTTTCACCACCATTAGTTCTCGCACCAACTACAAGGATGGATCCCGTGTCAAGCACGGGATGACGGAGGCGTGGTGATGGAATATTGCGTATTTAAAAACAACAGAACCACTAACCGTCACTCCGGCGCACGCCGGAGTCCAGCCACACACGTAGCAATGACAACAAACCTAAAAAGAAAACAGCAACCTCGAACAAGAATTAAATGCATTTAGTAATCAGTCACCGCGCCGGACGGGGTTTTAACCCCGTCTGTTGATTTCAATTGAATGCATTTTAGGAACTGTTCCTATTACTATGGTTTCTGCTAACGTAAAATGCAATTCGAAATTCCTTTAGAAATCAAAAAGAAAACATGATAGAAACTGAGTGATTATAGTCCCTATAAGGAAAGTTTAAGAAGACGCACATCACTCTCACCCATTTATTTAGCCCATACATTTCAAGGTTCGTCTATTGATAAAAAATATTCCTAATCATGAAAAATTAAATGACATTGCCCTTTCCCAGCATTTCTTTGCATGGGAAAAAACACTTAATCTACTAACTGAATTCCAAGAATGCTTCTCAAACAATGATATAGCCGATCTAATAAGCAATCCAACATCACCTGAATGGTACACTTATATTGGAGAGCAACAAAGGAGCCTTCACGCATACTATGCACTCATGCAACAATCTAATGAATTGGCACTCAAAGCTAAACTTTGCAAAGTAAGCCCATATTTACTCTTAATGGGCATTAGTCACAAATTTTCAAATAAAAATGCGAAAGAAATTGATTTCAGTGAGTTAAAAACGATAAATGCGATCGACTTAATTCATGCAGTAAACTCTTTCACCGACTTCACCACTACCAATAGTTTCAATCAAAGGTTTTCAGATGTACGAAAAATGAGGAATAAGATTCTTCATTTAGGTATGACAAGTTCAGATATAAACATAATATGTCTTCTTAGGGAACTTATAGATTTTTACATAGAATTATGGCCTGATCGCAACTGGCTCAAAGATAGAAAACACTACTGCGGGTATGGCGCAAATTCCATGTTTGAAGATGGGAAGTATTACACACAAATCGGCCAAACCCTTTGTGAGTGGAATATATCTCAAACAATTTTTACCAAGAAACAGTTTAAAGAAACATTCGGAATAGAAAAAACAAGAAGGAAATATGTTTGCCTTAATTGCTATTATGAAGCAGGAAGAAAGCAAGTTTCTTATCACGAGTTTCCAGACATGAGTTGTGCATACCTCACTTCTCAAAGCTCACTCCGCTGTTTAATTTGCGAGAAACAAATATCAGTAAGCAGAAACCCCTGCCAAAAAGTAGGTTGTAATGGGAATGTCATATCTGTTGAAGAAGAATATATTTTCCCTACATGTCTGAGCTGCGGATTTGAACAAGAATAATAGAGTTTTTTTTTCACAAAAAACGCCCCGCGATTTTCACGAAGCATTTCCCAATACCAATTTCCCCAATTCCAAACACAAAAAACCCCGCAGCCATCAGCTACGGGGTTTTATCGTATTCAGTGTAAAGGAGGTTTTGTTTTCCATTCAATCTTGTGGACCTGGCGGCGACCTACTCTCCCGTGCCTTAAGACAAAGTACCATCGGCGCGAAGAGCCTTAACTTCCGAGTTCGGAATGGGATCGGGTGGGGAGCTCTTGCCATAGCCACCAGATCGACGAGATTGAATGGAGCTTCCACTTGTAAATTTAAGTGGAAGTCAGAAACACATCGGCCAAATCATTGATTTCGTTAGTTACTTTGAAAAGTTCAAAGAAGTTTTGGTTTGTTTTGGTTGTGGTATCTAGCTTGCTTTGCGATGAGCGCAGTAACGATACAATCGCTACTTACGAACATTGTAAGATCAAGCCAATCGAGCAATTAGTACTACTAAGCTTCACAAGTTGCCTTGCTTCCACACGTAGCCTATCAACGTGGTGGTCTTCCACGGCTCTGATAGGGAATTCTAGTTTCGAGGCTGGTTTCCCGCTTAGATGCTTTCAGCGGTTATCCGTTCCGTACATAGCTACCCTGCAATGCTGCTGGCGCAACAACAGGTCCACCAGTGGTACGTTCATCCCGGTCCTCTCGTACTAGGGACAAATCCTCTCAAAATTCCTACACCCACGGCAGATAGGGACCGAACTGTCTCGCGACGTTCTAAACCCAGCTCACGTACCGCTTTAATTGGCGAACAGCCAAACCCTTGGGACCTGCTCCAGCCCCAGGATGCGATGAGCCGACATCGAGGTGCCAAACAATGCCGTCGATATGGACTCTTGGGCATCATCAGCCTGTTATCCCCGGCGTACCTTTTATCCGTTGAGCGATGGCCCACCCACGTGGGACCACCGGATCACTATGACCGACTTTCGTCTCTGCTCGACCTGTCAGTCTCGCAGTCAGGCAGGCTTATGCCATTGCACTCAACAGCTGATTTCCGACCAGCTTGAGCCTACCATCGCGCGCCTCCGTTACTCTTTAGGAGGCGACCGCCCCAGTCAAACTACCCACCATACAGGGTCCCGGATCCAGGTTCATGGACCGCGGTTAGATATTAACGAAAACAAGGGTGGTATTTCAAAGATGACTCCATCACGGCTGGCGCCATGACTTCAAAGTCTCCCACCTATTCTACACATGTTGTCGCCAATACCACTGTAAAGTTGTAGTAAAGGTGCACGGGGTCTTTCCGTCTGACCGCGGAAACTCCGCATCTTCACGGAGAATTCAATTTCACTGAGTCTATGCTGGAGACAGTGGGGAAGTCGTTACGCCATTCGTGCAGGTCGGAACTTACCCGACAAGGAATTTCGCTACCTTAGGACCGTTATAGTTACGGCCGCCGTTTACTGGGGCTTCATTTCAGAGCTTGCACCCCTCCATTTAACCTTCCAGCACCGGGCAGGCGTCAGACCCTATACGTCGTCTTGCGACTTCGCAGAGCCCTATGTTTTTAGTAAACAGTCGCCACCCCCAATTTTGTGACACCCCCCTCTGGTTGCCCAAAGAAGGGTCACGCTTATCCCGAAGTTACGCGTGTAATTTGCCGAGTTCCTTCAGCATAGTTCTCTCAAGCGCCTTGGTATTCTCTACCTGTCCACCTGTGTCGGTTTGGGGTACGATCTTAATGTGGGAGCTATTTCCTGGGACCACTTCACTGCCTCTTCAATCCAATAAGAAAAGACAATACACGTGATCCGTCACTACCCACTGGCTCTGGAATATTTACCAGATTCCCATCGACTACGCCTTTCGGCCTCGCCTTAGGGGTCGGCTAACCCTGCGCTGATTAACATTGCGCAGGAACCCTTGGACTTTTGGCGGGGGAGTCTTTCACTCCCCTTGTCGTTACTCATGCCAGCATTCTCACTTCTGATATCTCCACAGACCCTCGCAGGACTGCTTCACAGACTTACAGAACGCTCCGCTACCACGCACACAATGAAGTGTGCATCCGCATTTTCGGTGGATGACTTGATCCCCGTTACATTTTCGGCGCAGGAACGCTTGACCAGTGAGCTGTTACGCTTTCTTTAAAGGATGGCTGCTTCTAAGCCAACCTCCTGGTTGTCTGGGCATTCCCACATCCTTTCCAACTTAGTCATCACTTTGGGACCTTAAATGGCGGTCAGGGCTGTTTCCCTTTCCACTACGGACCTTAGCACCCGTAGTGTGTCTGCCGCATATTACTTAACGGTATTCGGAGTTTGATTAGGTTTGGTAAGACGGTGAGTCCCCCTAGCCCATTCAGTGCTCTACCCCCGTTAGTATTCGTGCGACGCTCTACCTAAATAGATTTCGCGGAGAACCAGCTATCTCCGAGTTTGATTGGCCTTTCACCCCTAGCAACAAGTCATCCCCCCATTTTTCAACATAGGTGGGTTCGGTCCTCCAGTGCATGTTACTGCACCTTCAACCTGCTCATAGCTAGATCACTCGGTTTCGGGTCTAATGCAACGAACTGAATTGCCCTATTCAGACTCGCTTTCGCTTCGCCTACACCTAACGGTTTAAGCTTGCTCGTTACACTAAGTCACTGGCCCATTATACAAAAGGTACGCTGTCACCTCGCCCAATCCGAAGATTATGGGAGGCTCCAACTGCTTGTAAGCTTTCGGTTTCAGGAACTGTTTCACTCCCCTCGTCGGGGTACTTTTCACCTTTCCCTC